>ERZ778020.137-NODE-137-length-236826-cov-29.850472_pt1 | contig 236826 bp, 239 predicted proteins | sample MGYA00375750_ERZ778020 | MGnify/ENA primary metagenome ERZ778020 (study PRJEB29350, sample SAMN05389818) | bioreactor metagenome | isolation source: Ammonium sulfate bioreactor | place: South Africa: University of Cape Town | collected 2014-03-17 ...
CTTTTGGACGCCGATCACCCCTCCAAGGGGGTCCTTTTTCCATGCTTATTCACAACCTAAACGTCTCGGATCCGAAGTTTGGCCTGTATCGGGAAATCAAGCAGATCGAGGCGCAGCTTAGTGACAAAGCGATCAGCTTAAGTGCTTTTATTCTGTCGTTCACTCGCATCGGTGACTTGATCAATGCGCCGGAGACGACGGCAAAATCTGATCTGGAGGATCGCAATGTTTTGTTCATGGACGATGGTGGTCCCGTCTATCTCGGTAAGCTCTTGAGCAAAGCCATCGCATGAACCCTGTCGGTGCAATTAGCCCTGGCTCCGGTGAACCGCTGCTGGGCTGTCGGAGGCGCTTGAGCTTGCGAGGCCATGAGGATGACAGACCCGAGACAGCGGGCGAAGTATGGATTTGGGGCGAGTCAGAATCTTACCAACGCCAGTGCCGACCGCCCTGAAGCGGACTTTTACCTGCGGCCCGTCTGGCGGAGGGTGTGGCTCGCAAGGGAACTGGCCAACCAGAGAGGAATCGAACCGGCAAACCGCCGCCTCCGAACCAAGCCATTGATCTACAAGCGGTTTCTGTCACCATACAAAATCACGCCAGGCAAACCGTCCGGAGACTATGGCCCTCCAGAGACCCAAAATCGGCATTCGTTGCCTAATGCCAGTCAAACCCCCAAACGGCAAACCCTTCTGAAACCACGCGATTTTCTGGCACCCGAAAAACCGGAGAGACGTTCACGCCAATAGGCGGTGGCTGGGGCGGGAGGGATCGAACCTCCGAATGGCGGAATCAAAATCCGCTGCCTTACCGCTTGGCTACGCCCCAATCCGAGGTGCTGATTAGGTCGGCGGCACCGATCCGGCAAGTCCCGCGTTGCCCTCGCCGCCCCAAACCCACCAGCCTGGCCTTGCCAGGGCGGCGGCGGCGGCCGCGGCGGCGGGGGCGTCGGCGAACAGCGCGAAACAGGTGGCGCCGCTGCCGCTCATCCGCGCCAGCAGCCGGCCGGGGGCGGCCTCCAGCGCGGCCAGCGCCGCGGCGATCGGCGGATGCAGCGCCGTCGCCGGGGCCTGCAAATCATTGCCCAGCGCCGCCAGGTCGGCCGCCAGCGCCGCCGCGTCGGCCCAGCCGGCGGGCAGCACGGCGGGCGGCGAGAACGGGCCGGTGCGGGCGCGGAACACCGCCGGCGTGGCCACCGCGCCGCCGGGGTTGAGCAGCACCATGCCGAATGGCGGCAGGCGCGGTGCCGCGGCCAGCACCTCGCCCACGCCGCCCATGCGTGCCGGGCCCGCCGCGAGGCATACCGGCACGTCGGCCCCCAGCGTCAGGGCCAGCCGGTGCAAGGCGTCGGCGGGCAGGTCCACCCCCCATAGCCGCCCCAGCAGCCGCAGCGCGGCGGCGGCATCGGCCGAGCCGCCGCCGATGCCCGAGGCCACCGGCAGCCTCTTGTCCAGCACCATATGCGCCCCCGCCGCCACCCCGGCCGCCTCGGCCAGGGCGCGGGCGGCGCGAAGCACCAGATTATCCGCATCGGCCGCCAGCGCCGCGCCGAACGGGCCGGCCAGCACCAGCGACAGGCCCGCCGCCGGCTCGGCCCGCAGCACGTCGCCCACCGCCGGGAACACCGCCAGGCTGTCCAGCAGATGATAGCCGTCCGCCCGCCGCCCGGTGACGTGCAGGTACAGATTGACCTTGGCGGGCGCGCGGCCGGAAAGCACGGGTAACCCAGAAAGCACGGGCACCCCGGTCAGCGCATGGTGTTCACCGTGCCGGACGGTTCGGCCGCGGCGGCGGGGGTGCCCAGCACCTTCTCGCCCTCGGCGATCTTGGCCTCCAGCTTGGCCTCATCGCCCGGCTCGGGGTTCAGCGTCATGGCGCGGCGCCACTGGAACTGCGCCTCCAGCTTGCGCCCGGCGGCCCAGTAGGCGTCGCCCAGGTGCATGGTGATGGTGGCGTCGTTCGGCTCCAGCTCCGAGGCGCGCTCCAGCTGCTTCACCGCGCCCGGCACGTCGCCCTGGCGCAGCACCGCCCAGCCCAGGCTGTCGGCGATGGCGCCGTCATCGGGCCGCTGGGCGGCGGCGCGCTCGATCATCCGGCGCGCCTGTTGCAGGTTGCGGCCATGCTCGATCCAGGAATAGCCGAGGTAATTCAGCACGTAAGGCTGGTCCGGCGACAGCGCCAGCGCCTGTTGCAGGTCGGCCTCGGCCTGCTGCCAGTGGTGGGCGCGGTCCAGCGCGATGGCGCGGTTGTAGAACAGCGGCCAGTTCGCCGCCTTGGGCGTGCCGACCAGCGCGATGGCGCGCCCATAGGCCGCCACGGCGGCATCGTAGCGGCCCTTGCCGCGCAGCATGTCGCCCTGCATCGCCAACGGGTCGGGCAGCGTCGGCACCGCCTTGGCGACCTCGCCGAGCAGCGCCACGGCCTGGTCGGTCTGCCCCATGCCGTTCAGGATCACGGCGCGGCGCACCAGCACCAGCGGCAGCAGCGGGTCGTCCGCCGCCACTGGGGCCAGCATGCGCAGCGCCCCGTCCGGCTGCTTGGCGGCCAGCGCGATGTCGGCGGCGAGCAGCCGCGCGCTGGTCAGCTGCGGGTCCAGATTCAGCGCCAGCCGCAGCAGCACGGTGGCGAAATCGTTGTTGGTCTGCCCGCGCAGCGCGGCGGCGAAGGAGGTATAGACCTCGGCCAGCCCGTCGCGGGCGTTGTGGATCTGCCGCTGGTCCAGCGTGCGCAGCAGGCCCGGCAGGGCCAGCGCCATCTCCTCACTGGTGCCGGCGATGGCGCGCAGCTTGGCCTCGGCCGCGGGGCGCTGGCCGTGGCGGGCCAGGAAGCTGGCCTCGTGGCGCAGCATCGGCAGGTTGGGCACGCCGAATTCCGTCTCCGCCCGGCGATACAGCCCGGCGGCCTGATCGTCCTTGCCGGCCAGGTCGGCGATCATGGCGGCGTTCAGGATATACACGGCGCGAAAACGCGGCCCGTCCATCAGCGGTTGCAGCCGCGCCAGCGCCTGGTCGTACTGGCCGCCCCCGGCGGCCGCCCAGGCCATCAGCAGCGGGCGCATCACGTCCACCGCGCCCTGGCGCAGCAGCCCGGAATAGCGCTTTTCCGCCTGCTGCCACTTGCCGTTGCCGGCGTCGTTGTCGGCCAGCAGCATCTGCGCGGCCTGGAATTGCGGCAACTGGCGCGCGAACTCCAACGCCTCCGGCCGCCCGGCCAGCAGGTTGGTCAGGAAGGCCTGGCGGGTCAGGTCGCTGTCGTTCGGCGCGTCCTTCGCCAGCCGGTCGAACGCCTGCGCCGCCTCGCTCATGTCGCCCACCGCCACCGCGTGGCGGGCGATCAGCTGGGCGGCGGCGGCGGAGCCGATGGTCAGCGGCGCGGCCGGCATGTCGCCGCCCCCGCCCGGCTGGGCCGCGGCGCAGGCGGACAGCATCGAAAGCACGAGCAGCGCGGAGCGCCGGAGCGAACGACCGTGGTTCATGCACAGACCCTAACAGCGCCGGCGGCGACGCGCCACCGCGTCCCGGCATCGCCCATGTAGGCGCGCCGCCCGCAGTATGCCAGTTACGACGCACGCAGGATCGCGACTCCGCACCGCAGTCACGCGCTGTTTACATGCCAACGCATGCGATCAGTGCGAAATCTCACATCCAGACGCCCGCCCGGTCCGTAGACACCCTGTCCACCACGCCAGCCAGGAGGTGCCAGCATGTCCCGCCCGTCGCTCCCGAAGCCCGCTTTCCCGGCGCGGCTGCGCTTCCCGGATATCGACCCCGCGACGCTGGAGCGCGACGACCCGCCCTGCCGCCCCCGCCCGCTCGGCGCGTGGCCGGCCTATCTGGCGCGCACGCTGAAGCCGGTGGCCGCCGACCCGCCGGCCGCCGCCGGGGCGCCGGCGCTGCTGCGCACCCGCGAGGGCATGGCGGATTTCCTGCTCAGCCTCGGCCCCACCCCGGCGCGCGAGCTGGCCGGCGGGCTGCGCGCGATGGACCGCAGCGGCTTCTGGGACGGCGTGCAGCACGAGCTGGAAGCGCTCGCGCCGCACGCCTGAGGGGCTGCTACTCGGCGGCCTCCGCATAGGCTTCCAGCGGCGCGCAGGTACACACCAAGTTGCGGTCGCCGTAGACATTGTCCACCCGCTTCACCGGCGGCCAGTATTTCGCCCGGCTGACCCAGGGCAGCGGGAAGGCGGCGCGCTCGCGGGTGTAGGCGTGGGTCCACGCATCGGCCATCACCTCGCGCGCGGTGTGCGGGGCGTGCTTCAGCGGGTTATCGGCACGGTCCAGGATTCCGGCCTCGATATCGGAAATTTCGCCCCGAATCGCGATCATCGCGTCGCAAAACCGGTCCATTTCCGCCTTGGATTCGCTCTCCGTCGGCTCGATCATCAGCGTTCCGGCAACCGGCCAGGACATGGTCGGCGCGTGGAAGCCGTAATCCTGCAGGCGCTTGGCGATATCCTCCACCTGCACGCCCGAGGTGGCGGCGAAGCCGCGGCAGTCGATGATGCATTCATGCGCCACCATGCCCGACTTGCCCTTGTACAATATCGGATAGTGATGCTGCAGACGCATCGCGATGTAGTTGGCGTTCAGGATCGCCACCTCGGTCGCCCGCGTCAGCCCCTCGGCGCCCATCATGCGGATATAGGCATAGGTTATGGGCAGGATCAGCGCGCTGCCGAACGGGGCCGCCGCCACCGGGCCATAGCTGGTGGCGGGGCCTGCATCGGCGCGCATCGGGTGGTTGGGCAGGAAGGGCAGCAGGTGGGCGGCCACCCCGATCGGCCCCACGCCGGGGCCTCCGCCGCCATGCGGGATGCAGAAGGTCTTGTGCAGGTTGAGGTGGCACACATCGGCGCCGATCGCCCCCGGGCTGGTCAGCCCCACCTGGGCGTTCATGTTGGCGCCGTCCATGTAGACCTGCCCGCCCTGGTCGTGGACGATGCGGCAGATGTCGCGGATCGCCTCCTCGAACACGCCGTGGGTGCTGGGGTAGGTGACCATCAGGGCGGCCAGCCGGTCGGCGTGCTGGGCGGCCTTGGCGGTCAGGTCGGCGAGGTCCACGTTGCCGTCGCGGTCGCAGGCCACCACCACCACGCGGTAGCCGGCCATGGCGGCGCTGGCCGGGTTGGTGCCGTGCGCGCTGCTGGGGATCAGGCAGACATCGCGATGCCCCTGCCCCCGGCTCTCGTGCCAGGCGCGGATGGCCAGCAGGCCGGCATATTCGCCCTGGCTGCCGGCGTTGGGTTGCAGCGAGACGCCGGCGAAGCCAGTGGCCGCGCGCAGCCAGTCGCTCAGCCGGTCGATCAGCGCCTTGTAGCCCTCGGTCTGGTCGGCGGGCGCGAAGGGGTGGATGTCGGCAAAGCCGGGCAGCGTCACCGGGATCATCTCGGCGGTGGCGTTCAGCTTCATGGTGCAGGAGCCGAGCGGGATCATGCTGCGGTTCAGCGCCACGTCCTTGTCTTCCAGGCGCTTCAGGTAGCGCAGCATCTCATGCTCGGCGTGGTGCGCCGAGAACACCGCCTGTTGCAGGAAGGCCGAGCGGCGGCGGCTGCCGACCGGGATGGACGGCCCGGCATCGCCCAGCCCGCCGCCCAGCAGCAGCGCGAGGCGGGTGAGCTCCTCGCGCCCCACCGTCTCGTCGAGCGCGATGGCGACGCCGGTCGCATCCAGCCGGCGCAGGTTGAAGCCGGCCTTCAGCGCCGCCTGCATCAGCGCGTCGGCCTTGGCCCCGGCCTCGATGGCGATGGTGTCGAAGAAGGCGTCGTGGCGCAGCCGGTGGCCGCCCTGGCGGGCCGCGGCGGCCAGCAGGCGGGCTTGCAGGTTCACCCGCCGGGCGATGCGGACGAGGCCCTCCGGCCCGTGCCAGACGGCGTACATGCCGGCCATCACCGCCAGCAGCACCTGGGCGGTGCAGATGTTGGAGGTGGCCTTCTCGCGGCGGATATGCTGCTCGCGGGTTTGCAGGGCCAGGCGCATGGCGGGCTGGCCGGCGGCGTCCACCGACACGCCGACCAGCCGGCCGGGCATGGCGCGCTTGAACTCGTCGCGGGTGGCCATGTAGCCGGCATGCGGCCCGCCGAAGCCCATCGGCACGCCGAAGCGCTGCGCGGAGCCGACCACCACGTCCGCCCCCATCTCGCCCGGCGGCGTCAGCAAGGCGAGGCCCAGCAGGTCGGCGGCGACGACGGCCAGCGCGCCGGCGGCATGGGCGGCGGCGATCTCGGGGGTGAGGTCGCGCACCTGCCCGCTGCTGCCGGGGTATTGCAGCACCAGCGCGAAGGGTTTGGCGGCGGCGATGGCGGCGATGTCGCCCGGCGCCACGTCGACCAGCGTGATGCCCAGCGGCCAGGCGCGGGTGGCCAGCACGGCGCGGGTCTGCGGGTGCAGGTCGGCGGCCACCGCGATCACGTCGGACTTCGCCTTCGCCGTGGCGTGGGCCATGTGCATGGCCTCGGCCGCCGCAGTCGCCTCATCGAGCAGCGAGGCGTTGGCGATGCCCATGCCGGTCAGTTCGCAGATCATGGTCTGGAAATTGACCAGCGCCTCCAGCCGCCCCTGGGCGATTTCCGCCTGGTAGGGGGTATAGGCGGTGTACCAGCCGGGGTTCTCCAGCACGTTGCGCAGGATCACCGGCGGCACCACGGTGCCGTGGTAGCCCTGGCCGATCAGCGAGCGCACCTGTTTGTTGCGCGCCGCCAGCCCGCGCAACTCGGCGATGGTGCCGGCCTCGTCGATCGGCGGCGGCAGGTCCATCGCCTGCTGCACGCGGATCGCCGTCGGCACCGTGCGCGCGGCCATCTCGTCGAGCGAGGCGCAGCCCACCACGCGCAGCATGGCGGCGATCTCGGCCGGCGTGGGGGCGATGTGGCGGGCGACGAAACTGTCCTGGGCCTCCAGGGCGGCCAGCTCAGCCAGCCCCTCGCGGGCGGCGTCGGCCATCAGTGGGTCTCCAGGAAGGCGGTGTAGGCGGCCTCGTCCATCAGCGCGTCGAAGGCCGCCGGGTCGGACAGTTCCAGCTTGAAGAACCAGCCATCGCCGCCGGCGGCGCGGTTCACCAGGGCCGGGTCCTCGACGATGGCGGGGTTGGTTTCCACCACCCGGCCGTCGAGCGGGGAATACACGTCCGACGCCGCCTTCACGCTCTCCACCACGGCGACCGCCTCGCCCTCGCTGACATCGCGCCCGGCGTCGGGCAGGTCGACGAACACCACGTCGCCCAGCGCCTCCTGGGCGTGCTCGGTGATGCCCACGACGGCGATGCCGTCTTCCAGGCGTACCCATTCATGGTCCTTGGTGAACCGGGTCTCGGACATGCGAGTGATCCTTCAGCGCCGCGAATTCAGCGCACGTAGCGGTGGGGGACGAAAGGCATCGGGGCGACGCGGGCCGGCAGCGGCTTGCCGCGCACGATCAGGGAGAGCGCGGTGCCGTCGGCGGCCAGGGCGGCGGGCACGTAGCCCATGGCGCAGGGGCCGCCCAAGGAGGGTCCGAAGCCGCCGGAGGTGACCATGCCGATCACGGCGCCGTCCGGCCCCGCGATCTCGGTGTGGCCGCGCGCCGGGGCGCGCCCGTCCGGCAGGATGCCGACGCGCAGGCGGGCCGGGCCGTCATGCAGCATGGCGCGGATCGGCTCGGCGCCCAGGAAGTTCCACTCGGTCTTGCGGCGCTTGCCGATGGTCCAGGTGAGGCCGGCCTCCACCGGGTTGGTGGTCTCGTCGATGTCGTTGCCATAGAGGCACAGCCCGGCCTCCAGCCGCAGGCTGTCGCGGGCGCCCAGCCCGGCGGGCTGCACCTCCGGCTGGGCCAGCAGCAGGCGGGCGAACGCCTCGGCGCGCTCGGCCGGCACCGAGATCTCGAAGCCGTCCTCGCCGGTGTAGCCGCTGCGCGAGACCAGGCAGTCCGCGCCGTCGATCAGCACGGTGGCCACGCCCATGAACGGCAGGGCGGCAACCTCGGGCGACAGGCGTGCCATCACGGCGGCCGCGGCCGGGCCTTGCAGGGCCAGCAGCGCACGGTCCTCATGGCGGGCCAGGGTGACGCCGGCGGGCAGGTGGGCCGCGATGTGCGGCAGGTCGATGTCCTTGCGGCTGGCGTTGACCACCAGGAACAGCCGCTCATTGCCCAGGTTGGCGACCATCAGATCGTCCAGGATGGTGCCGGCCGCGGTGGTCAGCAGGGTGTAGCGCTGACGGGCCGGCTTCAGGCCCTGCATGTCGCCGGGCACCAGCCGCTCCAGCGCGGCGGCGGCGCCGGCGCCATACAGGCTGGCCTGGCCCATGTGCGACACGTCGAATAGTGCCGCGCCGCTGCGGCAGTGCAGGTGCTCGGCCATGATGCCGGCCGGGTACTGCACCGGCATGGCATAGCCGGCGAACGGCACCATCTTGCCGCCCAGCGCGCGATGCAGCGCGTCCAGCGGCGTGGTCTTGAGGTCGGCGTTGGCTTCGGCCAAGGGGACACGCTCCGCGTACAGGTCGCCCGCCGGCGGAATGCCGGGCAGGTGCGACCCCCCTCTGTCCACGGTACCTGAGAGATTCGGGCCTCGGCCCTTACTCCGTCGGTGCGGCCTGGATGGGCGGCCGGCTTTCCAGAGATTCTTTCTCCCGCTGCGGTCCCTGTTGCCTGAGCGTTTCCGGGGGCCGGTTGCGCCTTCGGCGGTGGACCCGCCGGTGCGCGGCCGGCCCACACTCTCCCGCTCGGGATAATCCGAACGGGGGCAACATGGCCTATCGGCGGCTCCGCTTCAACCGGGAAAGGAAGGGGGCGGGAAAGGAAGGGCGCGGGAAAGGAAGGGGGAAGGAAGGAGGTTCACCACGAACGCATGAGGAACCCGCCTTGCCTCCAGCCTTACCGTGCTCCGCGCCTGCGGTTGATCTCCAACTCGGCTGGGGTGAGTTGGAAGCTGACGAAGATGCGGTAGGACGAGGCCGGGGCCTCGGCGGTGACCGGGAAGTCCATCACCACGTCGTCGCCGGTGGCGGTGATGGTGTCCACGTTCGGCGGGAAGGTCGCCACCAGGCCGTAGACCTGCTTGTCCAGCACCTGCCCGTTGCGGGTGACCGCGACGAAATACGGCACCGCCTCGGTGCGCCCCACCGCCGCCGGGCCACGGGTGAGGCGCATCGCCACGTTCAGCGTGGCGGTGACGTGGCCGCGCCTGCCGGGCTGGCACTTCGCCGGCACGGCGGTCAGCCGGCCGTCCAGCACCAGGTCGGTCACGTCCTGGCCGCGCGGGGTGAAGCGGGTGATGTCGGCGCCATCCTTCAGCAGGGCCAGCTGCGGGCAGCTCGGCGCGAAACTGTCGGACGACGCGCCGCAGCCGGCCAGCGCCAGCAGGGCGGTGAGCGCCAGCGGGGCGGCGAACGCCAGCGGCGGCAGGGCCCATCGCGGGGCGGGGGACGGCGTGGTGGGCGAAAGCGGGGGCATCCGCGACTCCGGCTGTGGAAAGGGCGTGCCCGGCGCATTGTTCACCGGGCCGCGCGCGGGCATAGTGCGGCGCGCCCGCCCCAGCGACAACCCGCAAACAAAGACAGCAGCCCCGGACGATGCCCGACTCCCTGCCCCAACCCCCGCCCCCGCACCTGCCGCTGCGCGTGCTGCTGGCCGGCCCACGCGGCTTCTGCGCCGGCGTGGACCGCGCCATCCGCATCGTGGAGGAGGCACTGCGCCGCCACGGCGCGCCGGTCTATGTGCGCCACGAGATCGTGCACAACCGTACCGTGGTGGAGGCGCTGGAAGCCCAGGGCGCGGTGTTCGTGGAGGAGGTGGCCGAGGTGCCGGAGGGCGCGCCGGTGGTGTTCTCGGCCCATGGCGTGCCCAAGTCGGTGCCCGCCGAGGCCACCGGGCGCGGGCTGTCGTGGTTGGACGCCACCTGCCCGCTGGTCTCCAAGGTGCACCGCGAGGCCGAGCGCCATTCCGCCGCCGGGCGCCACATCCTGATGATCGGCCATGCCGGCCATCCCGAGGTGGTGGGCACCATGGGGCAGCTGGCCCCGGGCGCGATGACGCTGGTGCAGAACGCCGAGGAGGCGCGCGCGGTGGCGCCGGACAGCGCGGCGGGGCTGGCCTTCATCACCCAGACCACGCTGTCGGTGGACGACACCGCCGAGGTGGTGGGCATCCTGCGCGCCCGCTTCCCGGCCATCCACGGGCCGAAGACCGAGGATATCTGCTACGCCACCACCAACCGCCAGGCCGCGGTGAAGGCGATCGCCGCCGAGGCGGACCTGGTGATCGTGATCGGCAGCGCCAACTCCTCCAACTCGCAGCGGCTGCGCGAGGTGGCCGAACGCGCCGGCTGCCGCGCCGTGCTGCTGCCCAACGCGGCGGCGCTGGACTGGGCGCTGCTGGAGGGCGTGGCGACGCTGGGGGTCAGCGCCGGCGCCTCCGCCCCCGAACTGCTGGTGGACCAGCTGCTGGAGGCGCTGCGCCAGCGCCGCACGCTGGAAGTGGCGGAGCGTCGGGTGGTGGTGGAGGACGTGGTGTTCAAGCTGCCGGCACCGCTCGCGGCCCCCTCCGCCTGATCCGTGGCCACCTGACCCATGGCCGTCTATACCGAGGTGTCCGACGAGGCGCTGGCCGCGTTCCTGGACGAGTACGACATCGGCCGCGCCGTGGCGTTCCGCGGCATCGCCGAGGGGGTGGAGAACAGCAATTTCTCGCTGCGCACCACCAGCGGCGACTACATCCTGACGCTGTACGAAAAGCGCGTGGACCCGGCGGAGCTGCCCTGGTTCCTGGGGCTGATGGAGCATCTGGCGCAGCGCGGCATCACCTGCCCGCAGCCGGTGCGCGCGCGCGACGGGCAGGCGCTGCGGCAGCTGTGCGGGCGGCATGCGGCGGTGACCACCTTCCTGCCCGGGGTGTGGCCGCGCCGGGTGCGCCCGGAGCATTGCGCGCCGGTGGGCGCGGCGCTGGCCGCCCTGCATCTGGCCGGCGCCGGCTACGCGCCGACCCGGCCGAACGCGCTGGGGCCGCAGGGCTGGGCGCCGCTGCTGGCCCGCAGCCTGACGGCACCCGCGGCGGTGGAGGCGCTGCAGCCCGGCCTCGGCGGCGAGTTGCGCGCCGCGCTGGACGGCATACTGGCGGCCTGGCCGGCGGCGCTGCCGGTGGGGCATATCCATGCCGATCTGTTCCCGGACAACGTGTTCTTTCTCGACGGGCGGCTGTCCGGGCTGATCGATTTCTACTTCGCGGCGACCGATTTCCTCGTCTACGACGTGGCGATCTGCCTGAATGCGTGGTGTTTCGAGCCGGATCTGGCGTTCAACGTCACCAAGGCGCGGGCCATGCTGGCCGCCTACGCCGCCGCGCGCCCGCTGTCGGCGGCGGAGCTGGCGGCGCTGCCGGTGCTGTGCCAGGGGGCGGCGATCCGCTTCGCGCTCACCCGGCTGTTCGACTGGATCAACACCCCGGCCGGCGCGATGGTCACCCGCAAGGACCCGCTGGAATATGTCCGCCGGCTGCGCTTCCACCTCGCCGCGAAGGATGCCGGCGCCTATGGCCTCTGAGACCGTGGAGATCTGGACCGATGGCGGCTGCAAGCCGAACCCGGGGCCAGGCGGCTGGGCGGCGATCCTGCGCTACAAGGGGGCGGAGCGGGAGCTGTCCGGCTTCGACTCGGCCACCACCAACAACCGCATGGAACTGACCGCCGCCGCCGAGGCGTTGGAAAGCCTGAAGCGGCCGTGCAAGGTGGTGCTGCACACCGACAGCGAATACCTGCGCAACGGCATCACCCGCTGGCACACCGGCTGGGTGCGCCGCAACTGGCGCAACGCGGCCGGCGACCCGGTGGCCAACATGGATCTGTGGCGGCGCATCCTGGACGCGGCCAAGGCGCACGAGATCGACTGGCGCTGGGTGCGCGGCCATGCCGGCGACGCGATGAACGAGCGGGCCGACGTGCTGGCGACCAAGGCGCGCGAGGGCTGAGGGCCGGCGGGCGGCGCCGGACCGCCTGATCGCCTCATGCCGGACCGCCTCACGCCGGACCGCCTCACGCTGGACCGGGACGCCGGCCAGGATCATTAATGGCACGCTATCCTGCAACGGCCTCCAGCCCGGCGGAGCCTTGCCATGCGCGCCCTGTTCAGCCTTCTGAGGGATGTCTGGCGCCTCGCGGCCCCCTATTACGCCTCCCGCGACAAATGGGCCGCGCGCGGGCTGCTGGGGGCAATCATCGCGCTGAACCTGTCGCTGGTGGGCATCGAGGTGGTGCTCAGCTTCTGGAACCGGGCCTTCTACAACGCCCTGCAGGACAAGGACTGGGGCAGCTTCATCTCGCTGCTGTTCTTCTACCAGAAGGGGCCACGGGGGGTGATGCCCGGCTTCTGCAGCATCGCCGCCGTCTATATCGTGGTGGCCATCTACCGCACCTACCTGACCCAGTGGCTGCAGATCAACTGGCGCCGCTGGATGACGGAACATCTGCTGGACCAATGGCTTGCCGACCGCGCCTATTACCGCATCAGCCTCACCGCGCCGCTGAACGGCCAAGGTGGCGGGGGCGGCGAGGCCGGGCGGGAGGGGCTGCTGGGCACCGACAACCCGGACCAGCGCATCGCCGAGGACCTGCGCAACTTCGTCAACGACACGCTGGCGCTGGGGCTGGACCTGCTGACCAGCATCGTGTCGCTGTTCAGCTTCATCGCCATCCTGTGGTCGCTGTCCGGCGCGCTCACGCTGTTCGGCTGGGCGATCCCCGGGTACATGGTCTGGGTGGCGCTGGTGTATGCCGGGCTGGGCACCTGGGTGACCCATCTGGTCGGCCATCCGCTGGCGCTGCTGAACTTCCGCCAGCAGACGGTGGAGGCCGATTTCCGCTTCGCCCTGGCGCGGCTGCGCGAGAACATGGAGGGCGTGGCCCTGCATAACGGCGAGGCGGACGAGCATCGCGGCCTGTCCGCCCGGTTCGCGGCGCTGGCGGAGAACTGGTGGGCGATCATGCGGCGCTCAGCGATGCTGAACGGGCTGGTTGCCGGCTATGGCCAGGTGGCAAGCGTATTCCCCATCATTGTCGCGGCGCCGCATTATTTCGCCGGAAGCATGACGCTGGGCGGTCTGACCCAGACCGCCGGCTCGTTCGGCCAGGTGCAGGCCTCGTTGTCCTGGTTCGTGAACCTGTACGCGGCGCTGGCCTCCTGGCGTGCCACGGTGGACCGGCTGACCACCTTCCGCGCCGCCATCGCCGAGGCCCGCGCCGCGGCCACCGCCCTGCCGCCGCTGCCGCCCTCGGCCGACGCGTCGTGGCGGCTGGAGGATCTCACCATCAGCCTGCCGGACGGGCGCACCCTGCTGTCGCACGCCGCCCTCACGCTGCCGCCCGGCCGCGCCGTGGTGGTCTCCGGCCGCTCGGGGGCGGGCAAGTCCACGCTGTTCCGGGCGCTGGCGGGCATCTGGCCGTTCCGCAGCGGGCGGGTGCGCCGCCCCGCCGGCAGCGTGCTGTTCCTGCCGCAGCGGCCCTATATCCCGCTGGGCACGCTGCGCCACGCCATCACCTACCCCGCCGGCGCGGCGGCGCACTCCGATGCCGCGGTGGCCGATGCGCTGCGCAAAGCCGGGCTGGGCCACCTGGAGGGCAGGCTGGACGAGGGCGATTCGCTGGCCCAGCGCCTCTCGGGCGGCGAGCAGCAGCGCCTGGCGCTGGCCCGCGCGCTGCTGGCGCGGCCGGACTGGCTGTTCCTCGACGAGGCCACCGCCAGCCTGGACCCGGAGGCGGAGGCGGAACTCTACGCCACGCTGAAGCGCGAATTGCCGGGCACCACCATCGTCTCCATCGCCCACCGCCCCAGCGTGGCGGCCTTCCACGACGACCGGCTGGTGCTGGACCAGTCCGCCGACCCGACGGGGCGCCTGATCCCGGCGCCGCTGCTGCCGGCCTGACCGGAGCGCCGCGGCGGCAAGCAGGACGGGGCATTGCCCAGCCCGGTTCATTTTCGCGACCTGTTTGTTACTGCCCGATCCGCCAATTTGTACTTAATCGAAATGAATGCAGGGCGCCGCGCGGCCGCGAGGCTTCCACTGTCCGCAAGGCGACGGGACACACCGGCTGACGTGATCGGTGCCCTATGTCGGCTGGTCGGCCGATGCGGGACGGATGACCAGCCACTTGGAGGTACCACATGAAACGGATCACCTTGACGACCGCCGTGCTGCTGCCGCTGCTCGCGCTCGGCGCGTGCGGCCGCACGACGGGGGATCGTGCCGTCAGCGGCGCCGGGATCGGCGCCGGCGCCGGGGCGCTCACCAGCCCGGGCCAGATCAACCTCGGCCGGCCGATCTGGCGGTAGGCCACTCGGCTCCAACACTGATTCAGCAGAAAATGGAGGCTATAATGCGCCAATCCGGACCAATCCTGTGCTCGCTCGCCGCCGTCCTGGCCATTTCCGCGGTTGCGGCCTGCGCCCAGCAGGCCCCGCCGCCGCCCGCCGCGCCGCAGCACGATGCCGCGACGGCCGGGCCCGAACTGGCCGGCGCCTAGTACCAGGTCTACTTCGACACCGGCAGCTCGGCGGTGAACCCGCGCGGGCAAATGATCGTCGGGAAGGTCGCCTATGTGGTGCAGAACGACCCGACCGCGCGGGTGACGGTGATCGGCCGGACCGACCGGATCGGCGCGCCGCCCGCCAACCTCGCCCTGTCCCAGCGGCGGGCGAACGCGGTTCGTGATGCCCTCGTCGCCGCCGGCGTGCCGGCCGACCGGATCGACACCAGCTGGACCGGCGAGCCCACGCAAGGCGCGCCGCCCAGCGACGCCGTCGATCCGCGCAACCGCGTGGTGGACGTGACCGTCGTCAAGCAGCCCGGCTGAGGGCAAGCCAGAGGGTGATGGCCGCTTCTTTCAGCGGCCATCACCCTCTCGCCGCAACGTCAGCGGCGGTCTGGCACCTGGTTGGGCCAGGCGCGGTTTTGGTCGCCCTGGCGGTTGTCGTGCGGGCGGCTCGGCCCCTCGTCATAGCCGCCCCGGTGCCCCGGGGGGCCGTATCCCGGGTAGCCTCGGTCGATGATGCATCCGCCGAGCATGGTGGCGGCCAGCAAGGCGGCGAGCGGCAGGACGGCGCGCGCTTTGGCAAAACTCCTGGGGACAAAGTTCCTGGGCGTGACAACGCTCCATGGTCCGAGGCGGGATTCGGCGGATCGCACGGAGGGAGAATCGACGGTGTACACCCCCACGACAGGGACAGGCGGCCGGATTCATCCGCCTGTCAGCGGTACATCATGTGACCGCCGAGCCCCCCGAGCAGCCACATGATGATCAGTATCATCAGGATCAGCACGACGATCAGGAGGATCATACCCATGGCGCACCTCTACGGTGGTTTCGGATAACGCTCACGCCAGCGGACAGGCCCTCTCCGAGAGGCGAACCCCTCCCGCGCCTTGGATCGGGGCAACCGGGAGGCCTGTGCCGGAACACGAAAATGTCCTCGATGAGCACGGCAGAGCGCAAAACATGCGACAGCTGAAAACCAAGTTATGAAATCTTCACTACGCCACTATATCTTGAAACGATGTGGGCTTCGGTAGCCGGACAGGCGACGGGTCAGCGCTTGCGGCGCGGGCCGGCGCCGTCGCGGAACAGGGTGTCGGCGGTCTGCTTCTGGCCGGGAGAGAGCGAATCGTACAGCGACTGGAAGGCCGTTGCCAGGCGTTGGATGTCCTGGGCGTGCTGCACGGCGACGTCGGCGAAGGACTGCATGTTGTCCGCCGCGTTCATGGTGTCGAGCCGGGCGCCGCGCCGGTCGAAGATTTTGGCCATGTTGGCGGCATTGTCGCGCATCACCCGGGCGAACTGGTCCCAGTGCGGCTGCTGCGCCGCGGTGATCGCCAATTCGTCATGCAACTGCGTGATGTGGTCTTCCACCCGCTGGGTCCGCTGCGCGGGCGTCAGCACGGGCGCCTCGTCCTGCGAGGGCGCGGCCGGAGAGGCGGCCGGCGCCGCCTGGGCGAAGGCGCCGGTCGGCAGAGCGAGCGCAGGCAGCGCCAGCGCGGCGAGCAGGGCGGCGGCCGAGGTGGGGAATGTCAGGCGCATGGCGGTCCTCCGTTGTTTGGGTGCGGGCAGGCGCGCATTCGCCTGCCCGCCGTCAGCGGCCATAGCCGTAGTAGATCACCGGCGGCGGCGCGTAGTAGCGAGGCGGCGGCGGCGGGTAATAGACCGGCGGCGGCGGGTAGTATGCCGGCGGCGGGGCATAATAGACCGGCGGCGGCGGAGCCAATACGCCGCCGATGATAGCCCCCAGGCCGAGGCCCAGCAGAGCGCCGCCGATCCAGGCGCCGGAATTGTCGCGGCGGTAGCCGCCGTCATGCTGGTATCGGCCCGGCCCGGGGCGGCCGGGCGGCTGTGCCATCGCCGGCGCCGGCACCGCGAGCGCCGCGGCCAGCGCCAGAACGCCGATGCCGCGGAACAGGCCGATGCCGCGGAACGAGGGGGAGCGGGTCATCGCGCATCTCCTTTATCTGAAGCGGGCAGCTGAAGCGCGCATCTGAGCGTAGGCGCCATTCGGGCAGGCGCCGGATGCGGACGGATCGCAGGCGCGGGCGCGTCGCCCCGGCCATGTTCAGGCCCGCAAGCGCTGCCGGAGGACGGCCAGGACGGCATTGATCTGGATCAACCGCAAGGCTCCGCTGCCGGCGCGGCCGCCCGGTTCGGCCTTGCGCCATAATGTCCATCTGCGCCACTTTCGGCGCCAACACGCCTGCAACCGTGCCGATGCCGGCCAGCCTCGCCGCGGTGAGCGCGGTTCATGAGGGAGCGGGAACGACAGATCGAGAGCACGCATCACGTTACCCGGACACCGGCCATGACGGAACGCCTGTTGCCGCGCCGCTGGACGGTTTCGACTATTGTGCTGACCTGCGGCGTCGTGCTTGGCCTCGTGCTTTGCTATCTTCTGGCCATTCCGTTCATTCTGGCGATCGTCGGTTCGGTCACGCTGGCGGTGCTGTTCACCCCGCTCGACACGCGGATGCGGATGGCGCTGCGCTCGACCGGCCTGGCCGCCGCTGCCACGGTGGCCGTCGTGGCGGTCATCGTCGTGGTGCCGGCCTTCATGGTGGTCGGCACGCTGCTCAGCGAGGCCGACCGCAGCGCCGTGCTGGTCCGGTCGCTGATCGATTCCGGAACCTGGATGCGCGGGATCGAACGCCGGCCGTGGCTGCTGTCGACGCTCCGCTTGGTCAACGAGCGGCTCGACATACCGGAGTTGCTGAAGGGGGTGACGTCGTGGCTCGCCGGGTGGAGCAGCGCGTTCGTCCAGGGGTCGGTGACGGGAATGCTCAGCCTGATGCTGACATTCTACTTCCTGTTCTACCTGCTGCGGGACCGCGAGGCGATCCGCGCCGCCGTCGAGGATGCGCTGCCGCTGTCGCACGCGGAATTCGCGGGGCTCGCCGACCGGGTCGTGAACACGATCTTCGCCACCGTGCTCGGCATGACCGCGGTGGCGGCGCTGCAGGGCATCCTGGGCGGGGCCATGTTCTGGTTGCCCGCCCCGCTGTTCTGGGGCGTGCTGATGGGCCTGCTGGCGGTGGTGCCGTTCCTGGGGGCCTTCGTGATCTGGCGCCGACGGCCGTGCTCCTGGCACTGGCCGGCGATATCTGGGCGGCGGCGATACTGACCGCGTGGGGCACCATCGTCGTCGGGCTGGTGGACAACGTGGTCTACCCGATCCTGGTGGGCAAGCGGCTGATGCTGCACACGGTGCCGTCGTTCATCGCCATCGCCGGCGGACTGATCCTGCTGGGCGCGCCCGGGGTCGTGCTCGGCCCGGTGATCGCCTCGGTCTCGCTGGCGTTGCTGGGCATCCTGCGAAACCGGCTGGCGCGGCCGGCGGCTGCCCCGGGTGGCGGTTGAGCGTTGGCGGAGAGGGTGGGATTCGAACCCACGGTACCCGTAAAGGCACAACGGTTTTCGAGACCGTCCCGATCGACCGCTCCGGCACCTCTCCGTTCCAAGCGGGCGCCGCGTTATAGGGACCCGCGCGGCAATCCGCAACGCCGGTTGCGCGGCCGCCCTGCGTAACCCGCGTTGACTCCGGCGCCGTCCACGCTATAAACCGCGCTCCCCGGTGACCGGAGCTTCCGGCCGCCGCCTCTTTTCGTTCGTCCGGGCATCATGCCCGCCGGCGGGTGAGCCACAGGATGCCAGACCGATGTTCGCAGTGATCCGCACCGGCGGGAAACAGTACCGCGTGACCCAGGATGCCGTGCTGAAGGTGGAGAAGCTGGAGGCCGAAGCCGGCTCCACCATCACCTTCACCGACGTGCTCGCCGTGGGCTCCGAAGGCAACCTGACGATCGGCGCCCCCATCGTGGCCGGCGCCTCCGTCACCGCGACGGTGATCGCGCAGGACCGGCTGGACAAGGTCATCATCTTCAAGAAGCGTCGCCGGCAGAACAGCCGCCGCAAGAATGGCCACCGCCAGCACGTCACCGTGCTGCGCGTCGCCGCCATCAACGCGGCCTAAGGAGCATCCACCATGGCACATAAGAAAGCCGGCGGTTCCTCGCGCAACGGGCGCGACACGGAAGGCCGCCGCCTCGGCGTCAAGAAGTCCGGCGGCCAGGCCGTGATCGCCGGCAACATCATCATCCGTCAGCGCGGCACCAAGGTGAAGCCGGGCCCGAACGTGGGCCTCGGCCGCGACCACACCATCTTCGCGCTGATCGACGGCCACGTGAAGTTCGACACCCGCGCCGGCGACCGCGTGCAGGTGTCCGTCACCCCGCTGCCGGTCGCCGCCGAATAACGGCGCCGCGCCCCTTTGGCTTCGAGATGACGGGGGTCGGCGCAGCCGGCCCCCGTTTTGTATTGGTAGTCCGATGAAATTCCTCGACCAGGCGAAAATCTATCTGCGCTCCGGCGATGGCGGCGACGGCGTGGTGGCGTTCCGCCGCGAGCGCTTCATCGAGTTCGGCGGCCCGGATGGCGGCATGGGCGGGCGCGGCGGCCACATCATCTTCGAGGCCGTGCCCAACCTGAACACCCTGATCGACTTCCGCTACACCCAGCATTTCCGCGCCCGCAAGGGCGGCAACGGCGCGGGCGCCGACCGCACCGGCGCGGGGGCGGACGACGTGGTCATCAAGGTCCCGATCGGCACCCAGATCTATGACGAGGACGGCGAGACCATGCTGGCCGACCTCGCCACCGCCGGCCAGCGCATCACCCTGCTGCGCGGCGGCGATGGCGGCTTCGGCAACGCGCATTTCAAGACCTCCACCAACCGCGCGCCCCGCCGTGCCGACAAGGGCTGGCCGGGCGAGGAGCGCTGGGTATGGCTGCGGCTGAAGCTGATCGCCGATGCCGGGCTGGTCGGCCTGCCGAACGCCGGTAAGTCCACCTTCCTGTCCGTGGTTTCGGCCGCGCGGCCGAAGATCGCCGACTATCCGTTCACCACCCTGCACCCGCAGCTTGGCGTGGTGCGGCTGTCGATGACGCAGGAGTTCGTCATCGCCGACATCCCCGGCCTGATCGAGGGCGCACATGAGGGCGCCGGCCTGGGCGACCGCTTCCTGGGCCATGTCGAGCGCTGTGCGGTGCTGTTGCATCTGGTGGACGGCGCGGCCGGCAACGTGGTGAAGGCTTGGCGCACCGTGCGCGGCGAGCTGGACGAATACGGCCAGGGCCTAGCCGACAAGCCGGAGATCATCGCCCTCAACAAGTCCGACGCGATGACCCCGCGCGAGATTTCCTCGCGCCGCGCGGCACTGGCCAAGGCGTCCGGCGCCCCAGTGTTCGTGATCTCCGGCGTCTCGCGCGCCGGCGTGCCGGAGGTGCTGCGCGCCCTGTGGGACGCGATCGCGCAGGAGCGTGCCGGGCGCTCGGCGGCATGACGCCCGCGCTGGCCTCCGCCCGCCGGCTGGTGGTGAAGATCGGCAGCGCCCTGGTGGTGGACGAGGCGCGCGCCGCCCCGCGGATCGACTGGCTGCGCAGCGTCGCCGAGGACATCGCCGCCCTGCGCGCCCGCGGCACCGACGTGATCGTGGTCAGCTCCGGCGCTATCGCCCTGGCCCGCCGGGCGCTGAAGCTCACCCGCAAACGGCTGCGGCTGGAGGAAAAGCAGGCCGCCGCCGCGGTCGGCCAGATCCGGCTGGCGCAGGCGTGGACGGAGGTGCTGCAGGCGCACGGCCTGACCGCCGCGCAACTGCTGCTGACGCTGGACGACAGCGAGGACCGCCGCCGCTACCTCAACGCGCGCGCCACCCTGACCACGCTGCTCGACCTCTCCTGCGTGCCCGTCATCAACGAGAACGACAGCGTGGCCACCGCCGAGATCCGCTTCGGCGACAATGACCGGCTGGCCGCCCGGGTGGCCGAGATGGTGCAGGCCGACCAGCTGGTGCTGCTGTCGGACATCGACGGGCTCTACACCGCCGATCCGCGCCGCGACCCGACGGCCGCCCACATCCCGGTGGTCCAGGCGATCACGCCCGAGATCGAGTCGATGGGCGGCGACCCGCCCCCCGGCTATTCCAGCGGCGGCATGCGCACCAAGCTGGTCGCCGCCCGCATCGCCACCGGCGCCGGCTGCGCCATGGCGATCGCGCTGGGCGGCGTCGCCAATCCGTTGCGCGCGCTGAAGCAGGGCGGCCGCTGCACCTGGTTCCTGCCGGCGCCGGAGGGGCGGTCGGCGCGCAAGCGCTTCATCCTGGGCACGCTCGACCCGCATGGCAGCTACACGCTGGATGCCGGGGCGGTGCGCGCGCTGGCACAGGGCCGCTCGCTGCTGCCGGCCGGGGTGCGCGCCACCGCCGGGCGGTTCCAGCGCGGCGACGCGGTGGAACTGCTGGGGCCGAACGGCGAGCGGCTGGGGCGCGGCCTGTCCGCCTATGCCAGCGCCGACGCCGCACGGATCATCGGCCATCGCTCCGAGGAGATCGAGGCGATCCTGGGCTGGCGCGGCCGCGATGTGTTGGTGCATCGCGACGACCTGGCGCTGTCGGAACGATAACGTACTGGACGCCTTGTTTTATCGCGTGATTCAGACCCCCGGTGATTTCACCTGCGGTCATCGCGCTCTAAGCCCTGGCGGTCCGGCCCGCCGGGCGGCAAGATCGGAACGGGAGACGCCATCATGGATGCCACCATCGAACCGCCCGCCACCGCCGCCACGTGGATGCAGGCCGCAGCCGCCCGCGCCCGCGCCGCCTCCGCCACCCTGGCACGGCTGCCGGCCGAGGCACGCGACGCCGCCCTGCGCGCCGCCGCCGCCGAACTGCGCGCCCGCGGCACCGCGATCCTCGCCGCCAACGCCGCCGACCTCGCCGCGTTCGACGCCGCCGGCGGCACCGCCGCCTTCCGCGACCGGCTGGCGCTGACGCCCGCGCGGGTGGAGGCGATGGCCAGGGGGCTGGACGACATCGCCGCCCTGCCCGACCCGCTGGCGCGCACCCTGGCCGAATGGAGCATGCCCAACGGCCTGCGCTTCAAGCGCATCGCCTCGCCGATCGGGGTGATCGGCATGATCTACGAAAGCCGCCCCAATGTCGGCGCCGACGCCGCCGGCTTGTGCCTGAAGGCCGGCAACGCGGTGATTCTGCGCGGCGGCTCGGACAGTTTCCATTCCGCGCGCGCCATCCACGGCGCCGTCACCGCCGGGCTGCGCGCGGCCGGCGTGCCCGAGGACGCGGTGCAGGTGCCGCCCGACACCGACCGTGCCCATGTCGCCGCCATGCTGGCCGCCGCCGGGCAGATCGATCTGCTGATCCCGCGCGGCGGCAAGAGCCTGGTGGAGCGCGTGCAGGCCGAGGCGCGGGTGCCGGTGCTGGCGCATGCCGAGGGCCTCTGCCACACCTATGTGCATACGCGCGCCGACCACGAGATGGCCCGGCGCATCGTCGCCAACGCCAAGATGCGCCGCACCGGCGTCTGCGGCGCCACCGAGACGCTGCTGATCGACGCCGCCATCGCCCCCGCGCTGCTGCCGGCGATCGTGGCCGACCTGCGGGCGCTGGGCTGCGATTTCCGCGCCGATGCGCGGGCGCGCGCCATCGTGGCCGACCTGCCCGCCGCCGCCGCGCGGGATTTCGACACGGAATGGCTCGGCCCGGTGCTGTCCGTTGCCGTGGTCGATGGCGTGGAGGCGGCGCTGGCGCATATCCGCGCCCATGGCAGCGAGCACACCGAGGCGATCGTGACCGCCGACCCCGACGCCGCCGAGCGCTTCCTGCGCGGCCTGGACAGCGCGGTGGTGCTGTGGAACGCCTCCACCCAGTTCTGCGACGGCGGCGAGTTCGGCTTCGGCGCCGAGATCGGCATCGCCACCGGGCGCATCCATGCCCGCGGCCCGGTCGGCGTGGAACAGCTCACCACCTTCCGCTACCTCGTCCTCGGCTCCGGCCAGGTGCGCCCCTGACCACACCCCTCCCCGGCGACCTGCCGCGCTTCGGCGACCGGCGGCGCATTCGCGTCGGCCTGCTGGGCGGCTCGTTCAACCCGGCCCATGCCGGCCACCTGCACGTGGCGGAGCTGGCGCGCCGGCGGCTGCGGCTGGCGCAGGTGTGGCTGCTGGTCTCGCCGGGCAACCCGCTAAAGCCGGTGCACGGCATGGCCAGCCAGGCCGCCCGGCTGGCCTCGGCGCACGCCATCGCCGACGGGCGGCGGGTGCTGGCCACCGACATCGAGAGCCGCCTGGGCACCCGCTACACCGCCGACACGCTGCGCGCGCTGCGCATCCGCTTTCCGTGCGCGCGCTTCGTGTGGCTGATGGGAGCCGATAATCTGGAACAGCTGCCACGCTGGCGGCGCTGGCGCAGGATCGCGGCGCACGTGGTATTTGCCGTGCTGCCGCGCCCTACCTACAATCACCGCGCGCTGGCGGGCCAGGCGGCGCTCGGCCTGCACGGCGCGCGGCGCGCGGCGCGGGCCGCCCCGGCGCTGGCGGCGATGCCGCCGCCGGCCTGGGTGTTCCTGCCGGCCCCGCAGCACGCCGCCTCCGCCACCGCGATTCGCGCCGCCACCCGCCCAACCGCTCAATCAGCCGCCGCAGGAGTATAGGACCATCGCCAGAAAGCCGCCTTCGCCGCCCGCCCCCCCGGCCGGCCCGCCGCCCCCGGGCAAGGCGAAGCCTGCCGCCTCGCCGCGCAGCCGCGCCGGCGCGCGCAAACCGGCCGTGCCCAAGGCGCTGGCCGCCACCCCAGGCACGCCGCGCAAGAAGGCCGCGGTCGCCGGCCCGGCCGGCAAGCCGCGCCGCGCCCCCGCCGCCCGCCCGGTCGCCCCCGAGCGGCTGGACGAGTTGCAGAAGGTGATCGTCACCTCGCTGGAGGACGACAAGGCCGAGGCCGTGGTGGCCATCGACCTCGCCGGCCGCGCCACCTTCGCCGACCGCATGGTGATCGCCACCGGCCTCGCCGACCGCCAGATCTCCGCCATGGCGACCCATCTGGAGGAAAAACTGCACGAAGCCGGCCTGAAACGGGTGCAGATCGAGGGCGCCGGCGGGTCCGACTGGGTGCTGATCGACGCCGGCGACATCATCGTCCACCTGTTCAAGCCCGAGGCGCGGGCGATGTACGGGCTGGAGCGGATGTGGGGCGCCGAGTTGGACGAAGCCGCTCCCGAGCCGGAAGGCCCGCCGCCCGGCGCCGCCTGAGCCGATGGCCGAGCTGCGCCTGATCGCCGTCGGCCGGCTCGGCAGCGGGCCGGAGGCGGCGCTGTTCGCCCGCTATGCCGCCCGCCTGCGCCCGCCCCTGGCCGTCACCGAGATCGCCGATGCGCGCGGCAGCGCCGCCGAGGTCAAGCGCCGCGAGGGGGCCGCCCTGCTCGCCGCCCTGCCGCCGGCCGCATTGGCGGTGGCGCTGGACCTGGGCGGCCGCGCGCCGGACAGCCTGGCCTTCGCCGGCCTGCTGTCACGCTGGCTGGAGCAGGGGCGGCCGGTCTGCTTCCTGATCGGCGGCGCCGAGGGGCTGGACGCCGAGGTGCTCGCCCGCGCCGACCACGTGCTGTCGTTCGGCGCCTTCACCTGGCCGCATCTGCTCGTGCGCACCATGCTGGCCGAACAGCTCTACCGCGCCCGCGCCATCGCCGCCGGGCATCCGTATCATCGGGCGGGGCGGCCGTAGTCGAGCGAAGGACGGCTCGCCGCCATTGTCCAAGCGGGCGCGTGGCGGTAGGGATCGCCAACGCCTTGCAGCCGGGAGTCCACCAATGTCCGTACCGAAGCCTGTCATGCTGGTGATCCTGGATGGCTGGGGCTGGCGCGAGGAAGCGGCGGACAACGCCGTGCGCCAGGCCCGCACCCCCACATTCGACCGGCTGTGGTCCGCCGGCCCGCACGCCTTCCTGCGCACCAGCGGGCTGGATGTTGGGCTGCCGGCGGGGCAGATGGGCAATTCCGAGGTCGGGCACCTGAACATCGGCGCCGGCCGCGTGGTGATGCAGGACCTGCCGCGCATCGGCGCCGCGGTGGAGGATGGTTCGCTGGCCACCCTGCCCGCCCTGCGGGAGCTGATCGGCAAGCTGCGCGCCAGCGGCGGCACCTGCCACCTGTTCGGCCTGGTCTCGCCCGGCGGCGTGCATTCGCACCAGGACCATGCCGTGGCGCTGGCCCGGGCGCTGGCGCAGGCGGGCATTCCCACCGTCGCGCACGCCTTCCTGGACGGGCGCGACACGCCGCCGCGCTCGGCCGGCGCGGACCTGCGCCGCTTCATGGCCGACCTGCCGGCGGGGGTGCCGATCGGCACCGTCAGCGGCCGCTACTACGCCATGGACCGCGACAAAAGATGGGAGCGGGTGGCGAAAGCCTATCTGGCGATGGCCGAAGGGGAGGGCCCGGCCTTCGCCGACGCCCCCAGCGTGGTCGACGCCGCCTATGGCAGCGACATCAGCGACGAATTCGTGGTGCCGGCCGTGGTCGGCCCCTATCGCGGCATGAAGGATGGCGACGGCCTGCTGTGCTTCAACTACCGGGCCGACCGGGTGCGCGAGATCTTCGCTCCGATGGTCGAGCCGGGCTTCAGCGGCTTCCCCCGCCCGCGCGTCCTGCGCTTCGCCGCCGTCGCCGGCATGACTCGCTACAGCGACGCGCTGGCCCCCTACATGGACGCGCTGTTCGCGCCGCAGCCGATGGCGCACCTGCTCGGCCAGGTGGTCGCCGCCGCCGGCCGCACCCAGCTGCGCATGGCCGAGACCGAGAAATACCCGCACGTCACCTATTTCCTGAACGGCGGCGTCGAGGTTCCGAACCCGGGCGAGGACCGCATCATGGTGCCCTCGCCGAAAGTCGCCACCTACGACCTGCAACCCGAGATGTCGGCGCCTGAACTCACCGACAAGGCGGTGGCGGCGATCGGCGCCGGCACCTACGACCTGATCGTGCTGAACTTCGCCAATGCCGACATGGTGGGCCACACCGGCAGCCTGCCCGCGGCGATCCGCGCGGTGGAGGCGGTGGATGCCGGCCTGGGCCGCATCGCCGCCGCCGTGGCCGCGCAGGGCGGCGCCCTGCTGGTCACCGCCGACCACGGCAATTGCGAGATGATGCGCGACCCGGTGACCGGTGGCCCGCATACCGCGCATACCACCAACCCGGTGCCGGTGATGCTGCAAGGCGGGCCGGGCCGCGCGCTGCACGACGGCCGGCTGGCCGACATCGCGCCCACCCTGCTCGCCCTGATGGGCCTGCCCCAACCGGCCGAGATGACCGGCACATCGCTGCTCGACCCGCCGGCGTGAACCGCCGGGCGCCCTCGCCCGCCAGCCTGTTGGGCGTCGGGCTGCTGCTGGGCGCGGCACTCGGGCTGTCGGGCCCGGCCGCCGCCAAGGCGCAGCCGACGCCGCAGCAGGTCCAGGCCGCCGAGCGCGCCCGCGCCGCCGAGTTGAAGGCCCAGCAGGAGGCCGCCGCCCGCGCCACCGCCGCCCGCGCCGACGAGGCCCGGCTGTCGCAGATGCAGGCACAGGCGCTGGCCCGCCTGCACACCGCCGAGGCCGCCACCGAGGCGGCCGCCGCGCGCATCCAGGCGCTGGAGCAGCGCCGCCGCGCCGCCGAGGCCCGGCTGGCCCGCCGCGCGGCCGACATCGCGCCGCTGCTGCCGCTGCTGGAGCGGCTGTCGCTCTATCCGGCGGAAACCCTGCTGGCGCTGAAGCTGCCGCCCGAGCAGGCGATCCGCGGCATGCTGGTGCTGGGCGGCATCGCCCGCCAGCTGGAGCAGGATGCCGCCGCCCTGCGCGCCGAACAGGCCGAGGTGGCCAGCCTGAAGGCGGCGGTGGACGGCGAGTTGCCGGGCCTGGCCGCCGCCCGCGCCGCCCAGGCCCAGGCCGCTGCGGCGCTGGACGACCAGTTGCGGCAAACCCGGCAGGCGCTGCACAGCGCCGAGGCCGATGCCGCCGCCGCCGCCCGCCGCGCCGCCGCCGAGGCCGCCCGCGCCGCCGATCTGCGCGCCGCCATCGCCGAGATCGAGGCCGCCCGCCGCGCCGCTGAGGAGCGCGCCCGCCAGGAGGCCGCGCTGGCGCAGCGCCGCAAGCAGACCGCGGAGGCCGCCGCGGCCAGAAGCCGGCAGGAGGCGCTGGCCCGCCCCGCCGGCCCCGGGCTGGACAGCGCGCGCGGCCCGGCCACCGCCCCGGTGGCCGGGCAGGTGGTGCGCGCCTGGGGCGACCCCACCGTCGCCGGCCCGGCCACCGGTGTCTCCTACCAGGCGGCCGGCGCGGCGCGCGTGGTCTCGCCCTGCTCCGGGCGGGTGGTGTTCGCCGCCCCGTTCCGCAGCTTCGGCCTGTTGATGATCATCGATTGCGGCGGCGGCTACCATTTCGTGCTGTCCGGCTTCGCCCGCATGGACGCCCCGGTCGGCCAGCACGTCGCGGCCGGCGCACCGGTGGGGGTGATGCCGGACTGGGACCCGCAATCCGCCGCCAGCCGCCCATTACTTTATGTTGAGTTGCGCCATGGCGGCCAGGCGGTCGATCCTGCCACGTTCCTGCGTGGCAAGGGCTGATTATCTGCGCTAGGAGTGCGGTCGGGCACGCGCCGGCCCTGGGACTCGCCCGGCGCGTGCCTATGTAAGGGCTGCTCCGGTTGGGCTGAATTGCGGCGGCAGACCCGCCGCCGCGCAAGAGGGATTCGGGTATGAAGCTTCGCACTGGGCTGCTGCTGGGTGCCGCCTTCGCCGTTGGCGTGATCGTGGGCCCCGTGCTCGGCGGCCCCACCGTGCGGCTGTGGCAGCACGAACTGGGCGGATCGCTGTTCCCCGCCGCCCTGGCGCAGCAGGCCGCCAACGGCACAGAGGGCGACAAGGCCGACACCTACCGGCTGCTCAACCTGTTCGCCGACGTGTTCGAGCGGGTGCGCGCCGAATACGTCCAGCCCGTGAGCGACCGCGAGCTGATCGAGAACGCTATCAACGGCATGCTCACCGGGCTGGACCCGCACAGCAGCTACATGAACGCCAAGTCCTTCCGCGACATGCAGGTGCAGACCCGCGGCGAATTCGGCGGCCTGGGCATCGAGGTGACGCAGGAGGGCGGCTACATCAAGGTGATCAGCCCGATCGACGACACCCCGGCCAGCCGCGCCGGCGTGAAGGCCGGCGACCTGATCACCCAGCTCAACGGCAAGACCGTGCAGGGGCTGAGCCTGAACGACGCCGTGGACAGGATGCGCGGCCCGCCCAACACCCCGATCAGCCTCACCCTGCGCCGCCAGGGCGTGGACAAGCCCATCGAAGTTACGATGAAGCGCGAGGTCATCAAGATCCAGGTGGTGAAATCCCACCTGGAAGCGCCGGACATCGCCTATATCCGCATCACCAGCTTCAGCGAACAGACCGATACCGGCCTGCGCGCCGCCTTCAAGAAGCTGCAGGAGGAGGCGCACGGCAAGCTGCGCGGCCTGGTGCTGGACCTGCGCAACAACCCCGGCGGCCTGTTGGACCAGGCGATCTCGGTCTCCGACGACCTGCTGGACCGTGGCGAGATCGTCTCCACCCGCGCCCGCCACCCCGAGGACGGGCAGCGCTGGAACGCCAAGCCCGGCGACATCACCGACGGCCTGCCGATCGTGGTGCTGATCAACGGCGGTTCGGCCTCGGCCAGCGAGATCGTCGCCGGCGCGTTGCAGGACCAGCGCCGCGCTATCCTGATGGGCAGCCGCAGCTTCGGCAAAGGCAGCGTGCAAACGGTGATGCCGCTGCCCGGCAACGGCGCCATGCGGCTGACCACGGCGCGCTACTACACGCCCTCCGGCCGCTCCATCCAGGGCCTGGGCATCACTCCGGATATCGAGGTGCATGCCTCCCGCAGCGAGGTTCCCACCTTTGGCCCGGCGCGCGAGGCCGATCTGCGCGGCGCGCTGAGCAACACCGGCGGCGCGCCGCAGAACGCCGCACCGCCGCGCAACGACCTGCCGGCGATCGCCAAGGACATCCCCAAGCTGCCGCCCGAGGACCAGCCCAAATACGACCCCGCCGACTGGAAGACCGACTTCCAGTTGCAGGAGGCGCTGAAGGTGCTGCACGCGATGCCGGAGAAGGGCGCCGCCCGCTGACCGGCACGCACCCGGTCAACCGCGCGTAAAGATATTGCTGCCAGGCTCGGCGCCATGCCGGCCGGCATTTCGGCCCTGACGCGGCTGCCCGGACGGTGATATTGCTCCGGTTCGCGTGGATGCGCGTGGACGGGACAGGAGACGGCGTGGCAGCGCGAGACAGCACGGCGGAAGCCGAACCGCGGCGATCGGTGGCGTGGCGTGCCCTGGGGTGGTTCTGGGCGGTGGTGCTGGTCGGGACCGCCGGCGGCGCCGGGGTGCTGCAATATCTCGGCCCGCTGCCCTCGCCACCCCCCGCCCCAGCCAGCGCTTCACCGGCCGCCCCGCCGGCCGCCGCACCCGCCGCCTCGCAGGCCATGCCCCTGCCGGACGCACTCCCGCCGAATGCACCGGGCACCCGTATCGCCGCCCCCGACCCCGCCTTGCTGGAACCGGCGCCGGGCGCGCCGAATGCCCGATTGCCACGGATCGGCGCGGACGGGCGGCTGCCGATGCGCGCCTACGCCGCCGGCTATGACCCCGCCGACCCGCGCCCGCGCGTCGCCGTGCTGCTGGCCAACGTCGCCATGGGCGAGCAGGACAGCGAGGAGGCGATCAATACCCTCCCCTCGGCGGTCTCGCTCGCCATCTCGCCCTATGCGCAACACCCCGGCCGGCTGCTGGAACTGGCGCGCGCCACCGGCCACGAGATGCTGGTGGGCATCCCGATGGAGCCGCAGGGCTATCCGATCAACGACCCCGGCCCGCAGGCGCTGATGACCGGGCTCTCCCCCGCCGAGAACGCCGCCCGGCTGGACCGCGTGCTGTCGCTGTTCGCCGGCTATGTCGGCGCCACCGGCGCCATGGGCAACGGGTTGCGCGGCGAGCGCTATGCCGCCTCCGAGCAGATCACGCCGATGCTGGACACGCTGGCCCGCCGCGGCCTGCTCTATGTGGACCCCCGGCCAGGCGGCACGCTGCCGCCGCAGGCGGGCGCCCACACCGTCAGCCGCGCGGTCGACGTGGTGCTCGATGAACCGCCGCTGCGCGTGGAGATCGAGGCCAAGCTGGCCCAGTTGGAGAAGCTGGCGCAGGACCACGGCAGCGCGCTCGCTTTGGCCGGCGCCCCCTCGCCGGTCACCACCGCCCGGCTGGCCGCCTGGGCCGCCGGCCTGGCGCAGCGCGGCCTGGTGCTGGTGCCGGTCAGCGCCCTGGTGGCGCCACAGCCCCCCACCCCGACTGCCGCGGCCCCGACTGGCAAGGACCCGACTGGCAAGGACCCGACTGGCAAGGACCCGACTGCCGCGGCCCCGCCTGCCAAGGACCCGCCCCGATGACGACGCCCGCCCTGCTGCCCTATCGGCCGAATGTCGGCGCCGTGCTGTTCAACCGGCATGGCGAGGTGTTCGTCGCCCGCCGCGCCGACCTGCCCAATGCCGAGGGCGCACCGGGCGGCTGGCAATTGCCGCAAGGCGGCATCGACGAGGGCGAGGACCCGCGCGGCGCGGTGCTGCGCGAACTGGCCGAGGAGATCGGCACCGACCGCGCCGAGATCATCGGCGAACACCCGCACTGGCTGACCTACGACCTGCCGGCCGACCTGCTGGGCATCGCCCTCGGCGGCCGCTACCGCGGCCAGCGGCAACGCTGGTTCGCGCTGCGCTTCCTGGGCGAAGCGGCGGACATCCGGCTGGACCTGGACCCCCACCCGGAATTCGACGCCTGGCGCTGGGTGGCGCTGACCGAGCTTCCGGCCCTCGCGGTGCCATTCAAACGGCCGATCTACGACATCCTGGCCGCATCTTTCGCCGCCTTTGCCCGCTGAGGCCCGGCACCCGGCTCCACCGGCGCGCGACCCCGCCCGCCAGCCAAGCCGGCAACACAAAAAATGGCGGCCATTTCTGGCCGCCACTTGCTGGTCTCAAATACGGTCGGCGAAGCTGCCGGCTTAGCGGGCCCGGCGACGGCGGGCCATCGCGCCCAGGCCAATCAGGCCGCTGCCCAGCAGCACCATCGACGCGGGCTCCGGAACATTCGGCGGCGGAACGGTGTAGTCGTAAACCACCTGCACGATCGCGTTGGCGTTCGTCACTTGCGTGTTGGACCCATTGCCGCCCGCGCCGATGAACGACTGGAACGTCGTTGACGTGAACCCGAGCGTGAACGTGCCGGTCGTATTGTAGAGCGCGGCGTTGGCTGCGTTGATCAGATTGGTGTCATCCGACGACACGATCGACGGCGGCGCATAGGTGATGCTCTGGCTCGGCGCGAATGTCACGCTGCCGGTATCATACAGATCGACGTCGCCATTCAGGCCGCCGTGCGCAGCGAGGGCGGTGTTCAGGGCGGTTTTGTCAGCGGTCGGCGCCGTCCCGATGGGCGTGATGTTCGAATACGTCACGTATTGGAAGGTGTGCGAGTTGTTCGGATCGCTGTTCGAGACGCTCAGCGACGTCATTGTCTCGGTGACGAAGAGGCGCAGTTGCACGCTGTTCAGAACAGCGCCGCTGGGGGCGCCAGCGCTCTGGAAATAGTTGAACGTCCCCAAACCAAGCGTACCCGTGATGTCCGTGGGGGTAATCGCCATCGTGAAGGTCTGCGTGATGGGAACGGCATGGGCGGTGCCGGACATCGCCGCGACCGCCAGCCCCAACGCAGCGACGAACTTGAAATGACGCATCCTACACTCCTGAAACATGACGCTTTCGGCGCCGCCTTGCGCCAGATGACGCGGATGGAAAGGCAAAAGCAAAGGCCATGCCAAGACAGAAATATGTTTGATTTCAACGATCTAAACCCATATCGGCACCTGCCCCGGAGCTCATTGTAAAGAATCCCGACAATTATTTCATGCGCACGATGTGATTCCCGCCGCCCCGCCCCACCGAATGCCTCCCAAAATCAAAGGCAACTTATTGAAAATACTCTGTAGTTAATCGTGCAAACGGCACCTTCCGGCAACTCTGGTAAGGCGGGATGGTTGTAAAGTTTACCGACTCAGTGCCGCATCACGGTAGCAAGGCAGCCGCACGCACCCTAGTCAGGCTCGTCCCGCTCCAGCCGCGTCCCCTCGGCCGCGCTCTCCCGCCGGGCCGCCTCCAGCGCGTCGCGCCGCGCCTCGGCCGTGGTGCGGCCGTGCCGCGCCCGGTTCGCCGCCGCCACGGCCGCCGCCGCCTCGCGCGCGCGCTGCTTCTTCACCCGCCGGAGGTTGACGATCTCGCCCATGGGTCCATCCTTCTCACCACAATGCCAATCCTACAGGGAGACCGACGCATGGGCACCACCATCACCCTCACCGCGGCCGACGGCCATTCGTTCTCGGCCTATCGCGCCGGCCCCGACACCGCCGCCAAGGCCCTGGTGGTCGTGCAGGAGATTTTCGGGGTCAACCACCACATCCGCAATGTCTGCGACCGCTTCGCCGCCCAGGGCTATGCCGTGATCGCCCCGGCGCTGTTCGACCGCACCAGCCGCAACGCCGAGCTCGGCTACACCGCCGAGGACGTGGCCAAGGGCCGCGACCTGCGCGCCGGCGTGCCCGATGCCGGCGCCATGGCCGATATCGAGGCGGCGGCCAACGCGCTGGCCGGCAAGTCGGTCGGCATCGTCGGCTATTGCTGGGGCGGCACGCTGGCCTGGTGGGGCGCCACCCGCACCGGCAAGTTCAAGGCCGCCAGCGGCTGGTATGGCGGCGGCATCGCCGCCACGCGCACCGAAACCCCGCATTGCCCGGTTCAGTTGCATTTCGGCGAGAAGGACACCGGCATTCCGCTCGCCGACGTGGAACTGATCCGCGCCGCCCAGCCGGCGGTGGAAATCTTCGTCTACCCCGGCGCCCAGCACGGCTTCGGCTGCGACGAGCGCGGCAGCTTCAGCGCGCCGGATGCGGCGCTGGCACAGGAGCGCACGCTGGCCTTCTTCGCCAAACATCTGTGAGATGAGCGAAGCTTGACATTGAGGCGGGGAGGCGGGGAGAAGCAAGCATTTGATCTACTTACCTTCTCCCCGCCTCTCCGTCTCCATGTGAATCTGCCTTGGCTTTCTTTTGCTCCCCGTACACCTCGCGCGCATTGCCCATGAAGAACGCCTGCCGCTGCGCCTCGGTCGGGCGCAACGGCAGGCAGGTGGCCGGGTCGTCGTAGTCCCAATGCGGGTAGTCGGTGGCGAACAGCAGCCGGTCCCAGCCGATCCAGCCGATCGTGTCGGCCAGATGCGCCGGCTCTCCCGGCTCCTCCATAGGTTGCGTCGTCAGCCACACATGCGCGCGGATGTAGTCGCTGGGCAGCCGCATCAGCCACGGCGTTTCGGACCGCAGCCGCGCCCAGGCGCGGTCCAGCCGCCACGCCAGCGCCGGCAACCAGGCGAATCCCGCCTCGATCAGCACCAGTTTCAGCGCCGGAATCCGCGCGAACACCCCCTCCACCACCAGGCTGGTCAGCACCGCCTGGCAGGACTGGGCGTGGCCCACCATGTCCTCGATGTAGAAGCTCGGCCAGCCATGGCTGCTCACCGGGTTGCCGCCATTGCCGAAGGCATGGATGCCCACCGGCAGCCCGGCTTGCGCCGCCGCTTCGTAGATCGGCCAGTAGCGCCGCGCCCCCAGCGGCTGCAGCGTGCGGCTCAGCAGCAGCACCTGCACCACGTCCGGATGCCCGGCCCAGCGCTCGATCTCGGCCACCGAGGCGGCGGCATCCTCGTATGGCACCACCAGCGACGCCTTCAGCCGCTGCTCCGGCCCGGTCCATTCCGCCATCTGCCAGTCGTTGATCGCCCGGCAGACGGCGATCGACAGCTCGATATTGGCGAAGCCGCCGGGGTGCGGGCGGATCATGTTCAGCACGCCCAGCGTGATGCCGTTGGCGTCCAGGTGATGGCGCTGCATGAACGCCAGGTCGCTGCCCGGCCGGCCGCCGCCCGGCGGCCAGGCGTCGCGGCGGGAGGCATCGGGCTGGCCTTTCGGGTATTGCGGCCCGGCGGCGTTGCCCTGGCGGCTGCGCTGGCCGAACATGTCCAGATGGTCGCGCCAGCGCGCGGCCATGTAGGGGTAGAGCAGCTTGAAGGATTTCGGGCTGTGGTGGATGTCGCAATCGGCGATGGCTGGCCGGCTGGCGGCGGCAAGCTGTGGTTCGGGGCGGATTTCGATGGTCATGGCGACCTCCCTCGGCGGGGATATCGCGCCATGAAACCAAGGGAAGGGCAAGGATGTTCTTTTTTGAAAAAAAGAACCAAAAACTCTTATCCGTTCAGACTCCAGCGAATAAAGTTTTTCTGCTTCTTTTTGTTCACAAAAAGAAGACCTTAAGCCTTCACCCGCCGGCTCTCCGTCCGCAACTGCCCGCAAGCGGCCAGGATGTCCCGCCCGCGCGGCGCCCGCACCGGCGAGGAGAAGCCGGCATCCATCACGATGCGCGAGAACCGGTCGATGGCGTTGCCGCTGCTGGTTTCGTACGGGCTGCCCGGCCAGGGGTTGAACGGGATCAGGTTCACCTTGGCCGGAATGCCGGCGATCAGCCGGATCAGCTCGCGGGCATCGGCCTCGCTGTCGTTGATGCCCTTCAGCATCACGTATTCGAAGGTGATGCGCCGCGCGTTGCTGGCCGCCGGATAGCGGCGGCAGGCGGCGAGCACCTCGGCGATCGGGTATTTGCGGTTCAGCGGCACGATCTCGTCGCGCAGCTCGTCGCGCACCGCATGCAGCGACACCGCGAGGTTGACGCCGAGTTCCGCCCCCGCCCGGTCCATCATCGGCACCACGCCGGAGGTGGAGAGCGTGATGCGGCGGCGGGAGAGGCCGATGCCCTCGCCGTCCATCACGATGGTCATCGCCTTGGCGACGCTCTCGTAATTGTAGAGCGGCTCGCCCATGCCCATCAGCACGATGGTTGAGAGCAGCCGCGGGGTTTCGCCGTGCGGGCTCGGCCACTCGCCATAGCTGTCGCGCGCCGCCATGAACTGGCCGACGATCTCGGCCGCCCCCAGGTTGCGCACCAGCGCCTGGGTGCCGGTGTGGCAGAACCGGCAGGACAGCGTGCAGCCCACCTGGGAGGAGATGCAGACGGCGCCGCGATCCTCGGTCCGGTCGGGAATGTAAACGGTCTCCGCCTCCTGCCCGTCGCGGAAGCGGAACAGCCATTTGCGGGTGTCGTCGGTGCTGGTCTGCACCACCGCCGCCTCCGGCCGGCCGACCACGAAATGCTCGGCCAGCCTGGCCTGCATCGGCTTGGCGATGGTGGACATGCGGGCGAAATCGGTAGCGCCCTGGTGATAGATCCAGTGCCATAGCTGCTTGGCGCGGAACGGCGCCTCGCCGATCGTGGCCAGCTCAGCGGCCAGCTCGGCGCGCGTCAGCCCCACCAGATCGCGCCGCCCATCGGCAAGTTGTGCCGGCGGCGGGGCGAAGCGCGCGGTTTTCGCCAGGATGCGCGCCCGCTCGGCCTCGGTGAGGTCGAGAATGTCCGCCCCGGCGGTCACTTGGCGGGACACGCCTTGTTGATCGCGCCATAGGCGGCGGTGAAGCCGCGCAGGCTGAACGTGTCGGTCACCGCCTGACCCTTCGGCCCGGGGGAGTGCGCCACCGCCTGGTTGGCCTTCTCGAAGGCCAGCACCGCGGCATGGCCGTCACGCGCGAAGGCGGAGCGCTGGGCGGTGTAGAAATCCAGCTCCACCGCCTCCGCCGCCACCTTCACGCCGGCGTTCGGGGCATAGGCGAAGCCGGCGCTGAGCGACACCGCATCCCGCCCGCTGGCCCGCTGCGTCACCGTCAGCATCACCGGCCCACGGCCGGGCAGCGCGGGGGCGGAGGTCTTGGCGCGGGCGAAGGCGTAGCACACGGTCTGCCCGCCCTCCGGGTAGGTGGCGGCCTGCCAGTCCCCGAACGTGCCGATGGCCTTGGGGCCGGCGGCGGCCGGGGGGGCGGTCTTGCCGGCGGCGAAGGCGGCGACCGGGGCGGCGAGCAGGGCGAACAGGATGTATGGGGCGCGCATGGGCGAACAGATACGGGCGGGCGCGGGCGCAAACAAGCCTTGAGTGGTCATGCCTCCCCATCATCCGGGCCATCATCCGGTTCCGCGCCGGGAAACCAGCCCGGGATGGTGCGGCGGAACACCGGATTGCCATGGCCGGAGGGCACCGGCGCCGCGCCGCCGCCGCCGCTGGCCACCGGCCGGTCGGCGAAGCGGCCGTGCTGCAGCAGCCGGTCGTACAGCACCAGCGCGCCGGCCACCGCCAGGTTCAGCGAGAACCGGGTGGGGATGCGCACCACATGCCGGCAGCGCGCCAGCATCGCCGGCGACAGGCCGGACCGTTCCGGCCCGAGCACATACGCCGCGTTCAGCGGATGGCGGAACGACGGCAGCTCGGCCGCGTCCTCCAGCAGTTCCACCCCCACCAGCACGCAGCCCTGCGGCAGGTCCATCGTCGCCACGCCGTCCCAGCGCCACAGCGGCACATGCCCGGCCGCGTTGGAGGTATCGGCGCTGCGCCCGGCCCGCGCATCGAATCCGGCGCCGACGGTGAAGCAGAAGCTGGCCCCGAAGGCGTGCGCGGTGCGCAGCAGGGCGCCGACATTGGCGGATTTCGAGACCCCCTCGACCCCGATGCCGAAATAGCCGCGTGTCCTGGCCGGCTGCATGCTGTCCTCCTTGGCAATCCGGTGCCGGGGCAATCCGGTGCCGGGGCAATCCGGCGCTTGCCCTTGCGCCCGCGCCAGTCTCTTTTCGCCCGATGACCCGCGAACCGACCGCAATCGTGATCTTCGGCGCCGCCGTGCGCCCGGACGGCACCCCCAGCCGCGCCCTGCGCCTGCGCACCGAGGCGGCGTTCGCCGCGGGCACCGCGCTGCGCGAGCCGCTGTTCGTGCCCACCGGCGGCGTCGGCCGGCACGGCCCCTCCGAGGCATCGGTGATGGCGGGGCTGCTGGGCGCCCACGGCGTGCCGGATGCCCGCATCCTGGTCGAGGACACCGCCACCAGCACCCTCACCTCAGTGCGCGCCGTGCGCCGGCTGCTGCGTGCCGCCGGGCATCGCGGCCCGGTGCTGGCCGCCAGCAGCGCCTACCACCTGCCGCGCTGCGTCGCCCTGCTGCGCCTGGCCGGCCTGCCGGCGCGCGCGGCACCCCCGCCGGCGGTGCCGGCGGCGCGCAGCCTGCGCAAGCGCTGGTTCTGGCGCCTGCGCGAGGCGGTGGCCCTGCCGGTGGACGCGGCGCTGCTGCTGGCGCTGCGCCTGGGCGGCAGGTTCTAGAGCGTGATGACCGGAGGTGGAATCACCGGAGGTCTGAATCACGCGACAAAACAAAAGGCTAGGCCGTGCTGGCCGCTTCTTTCAGCGACCGGCACGGTCTAGCGCTCTTCCTCGCCGGGTTCCGGCTCGACTTCGACATCCACCATCGCGTCGGCGCCGTCTTCCAGGTCGGAGGTGTCTTCCAGCACGTCCTCCTCCGCCTCGTCCTCGGCCGCCTCCACCTCCACGTCGGCGTCCTCCAGCCCCGGCATGGGCACCACCTTCGGGCGGCGCTTCTCCTCCTGCACGTTGCCGACCGGCCGGCGCACGCGCGGCTGTTCGGCCGGCTGCTCGGTGCTGCACTTGGGGCAGACGGCGGGCTGCTTGCCGAGGTCGTAGAACTTCGCGCCGCAGGAGACGCAGACGCGCTTGGTGCCGAGTTCGGGCTTGGCCATCGATCGCCTCATGAGGAAAAGGCCACGCCGAGCGGACGGGTGGGCCAGAGGGCGCGCCCCATGCCATTGCCGCGCGCCCGTGTCAAACTTCGCATGGCAGGCCGGCATGGCAAGGGCCGCAATCCATGCTAAGCGGCGAGGCATGCACAGCCCCTCGCCACGGCCCCTGGCCGCCCACCGCCCCGCCGCCCCGCTCGCCGGAACCCTGCGCGTGCCGGGCGACAAGTCGATCAGCCATCGCGCCCTGATGTTCGGGGCGCTGGCGGTCGGCCAGACCCGCATCACCGGCCTGCTGGAGGGCGAGGACGTGCTGCGCACCGCCGCCGCCATGCGCGCCCTGGGCGCCGAGGTGACCCAGGACGGCCCCGGTTCGGGCACCTGGCGCGTCGCTGGCCGCGGCCTGGGCGGGCTGGTCGAGCCGGCGGACGTGCTGGACATGGGCAATTCCGGCACCGCCGCGCGGCTGCTGTGCGGCATTCTGGCCAGCCACCCGATCTTCGCGGTGATGACCGGCGACGCCAGCCTGCGCCGCCGCCCGATGCGCCGCGTGACCGACCCGCTGGCCGCCTGCGGCGCCCGCTTCGCCAGCCGCGAGGGCGGCCGGCTGCCGCTGGCCATCGAAGGCGCGCGCGACCCGCTGCCGCTGGAATACCGCGTGCCGGTGCCCTCGGCGCAGGTGAAGTCCGCCCTGCTGCTGTGCGGCCTCAACGCCCCCGGCCTCACCCGCATCGAGGAGCCGGAGGCCACGCGCGACCACAGCGAGAACATGCTGCGCCATTTCGGCGCCGAGGTCGGCGTGGAGGAGCAGGGCCGCACCCGCATCATCACCCTGCGCGGCCAGCCGGAGCTGCGCGCCGCCGACGTGGCGGTGCCGGGCGACCCCTCCTCGGCCGCCTTCCCGCTGGTCGCCGCCCTGCTGGTGCCCGGCTCGGCCATCCGCATCGAGGGCCTCGGCCTCAACCCGCTGCGCATCGGCCTGTTCGACTGCCTGCGCGAGATGGGGGCGGACATCACCATCGAGAACACCCGCATCCAGGGTGGCGAGCCGGTGGGCGACGTGGTCGCCCGCCACGCCCCCCTGCGCGCCATCGAGGTGCCGTGGGAGCGCGCGCCAAGCATGATCGACGAATACCCCGTCCTGGCCGTCGCCGCCGCCTGCGCCACCGGCACCACGCGCATGCTCGGCCTGAAGGAGCTGCGAGTGAAGGAGAGCGACCGCCTGTCGGCCACCGCCGCCATGCTGACGGCGAACGGCGCCAAGGTGGAGATTTCCGGCGATGACCTGATCGTGTACGGCACCGGCCGCCCGCCGGCCGGCGGCGGGCGGGTGGAAACCCATATGGACCATCGCCTGGCGATGAGCGCCCTGGTGATGGGCCTGGCCGCCGACGCCCCGGTGACGGTGGACGACGCCAGCTTCATCGACACCAGCTTCCCGGGCTTCGTCGCCCTGATGAACGGCCTGGCCGACAACGGCGGCGTCGAGCCGCTGCGCGCGCCATGAGCCCACGGATCGTCGCCATCGACGGCCCGGCCGCCGCCGGCAAGGGCACGCTGGCGCGCCGGCTGGCCGCCCATTTCGGCCTGCCCTACCTCGATACCGGCCTGCTCTACCGCGCCGTCGGCCGCCGCGTGCTGGATGCCGGCGCCGACCCGGCCGACCCCGGGGCCGCCGCCGCCGCCGCCCGCGCATTGCGGCCGGCGGATCTTGAGCGCGGCGACCTGCGCGGCCCGGCGGCCGATGCCGCGGCCAGCGCGGTGGCCTCCATCCCGGCGGTGCGCGCCGCGCTGCTGGACTTCCAGCGCAATTTCGGGCGCGACCACGGCGCGGTGCTGGACGGGCGGGACATCGGCACGGTCATCTTTCCGGACGCCCCGGCAAAGCTGTACGTGACCGCCAGCGTGGCGGAGCGCGGCCGCCGCCGCTGGGCCGAGCTGGTGGCCAAGGGCGTCCCGGCCGACCTCGCCACCGTCACCGAGGAGGTGCGACAGCGCGACGCGATCGACGCCGCCCGCGCCGCCGCCCCGATGCGCCCGGCCGATGACGCGCAATTGCTGGACACCACCACGCTGGACGCCGACGCCGCCTTCGCCCGCGCGCTGGAGCTGCTCGCCGGGCGGCTTCCGGGCCGCGCGGAATAGGTATATGGCATAACCATCTCGCCACGGTCACACAGGCGTCCCTTGACTCCGCCGCCCTGTTGCGTATGTGTGCCCGCTACGTGCGGTCCCTCCGGCCGCCTGCCCGGCGGAGCCTCCGTCGGCCGTTCCCTTCATTCGGCCTGCGCCCGATCCCTGAGTGGTGGGCGCGGGCAAGCCGTGCTTCGCAGGAAGCGCGCAAGTACCGCGACGTAGCTGGCCGCCGGCCCGCCGCCGCCCAAGGACGTAACCACCCCTATGGCATCCACCGCCGCTGCTGAAATCCAGGACTTCGCCTCCCTCCTCGACGAGACCCTCGGCCGTGACACCGGCTTCGACGGCTCGGTCGTCACCGGCAAGGTGATGCGCCTGACCGACGAGTTCGCCATCGTCGATGTCGGGCTGAAAAGCGAGGGCCGCGTCGCCCTCAAGGAATTCGGCGTTCCCGGCGCGCCCCCGGACGTGAAGCCCGGCGACCTGATCGAGCTGTATGTCGAGCGCTACGAGGACCGGGACGGCACCATCGTGCTGTCGCGCGAAAAGGCGCGGCGCGAGGAAGCCTGGACCAACCTGGAAAAGGCGTTCGAGGCCAACCAGCGCGTCACCGGCAGCATCTACGGCCGCGTCAAGGGCGGCTTCACCGTCGATCTCGGGGGCGCCGTGGCCTTCCTGCCCGGCAGCCAGGTGGACATCCGCCCGGTGCGCGACGTCGGCCCCCTGATGGGCCAGCCGCAGCCCTTCCAGATACTCAAGATGGACCGCGCCCGCGGCAACATCGTGGTCTCCCGCCGCGCCGTGCTGGAAGAGACCCGCGCCGAGCAGCGCAGCGAGCTGATTCAGGGCCTCAAGGAAGGCATGATCCTGGACGGCGTGGTCAAGAACATCACCGATTACGGCGCCTTCGTCGATCTCGGCGGCGTGGACGGCCTGCTGCATGTCACCGACATCGCGTGGCGCCGGATCAACCATCCCTCCGAGGCGCTGCAGATCGGCCAGGCCGTGAAGGTGCAGGTGATCCGCTTCAACAGCGAGACCCAGCGCATCAGCCTCGGCATGAAGCAGCTTGAGGCCGACCCGTGGGAGGGTGTGGCGGCGAAGTATCCGCCGGGCGCCAAGTTCACCGGCCGCGTGACCAACATCACCGATTACGGCGCCTTCGTGGAGCTGGAGCCGGGGGTCGAGGGCCTTGTGCACGTCTCCGAGATGAGCTGGACCAAGAAGAACGTCCATCCGGGCAAGATCGTCGCCACCTCGCAGGAAGTGGACGTGATGGTGCTGGACGTGGACAGCTCCAAGCGCCGGATCTCGCTGGGCCTGAAGCAGGTGCAGCGCAACCCGTGGGAGCAGTTCGTCGACGAGCATCCGATCGGCACCGAGGTCGAGGGCGAAATCCGCAACATGACGGAATTCGGCCTGTTCATCGGCCTGACCGCGGACATCGACGGCATGGTCCACATGTCCGACCTGTCGTGGGACGAGCCGGGCGAGCTGGCGATGGCCAAGTACGAGAAGGGCCAGATCGTCAAGGCCAAGGTGCTCGACGTGGACGTGGAGAAGGAGCGCATCAGCCTCGGCATCAAGCAGCTGGCCGATGACCCCGCCGCCTCGGTCCTGGACCGCGTGCACAAGGGCGACATCGTCACCTGCGTGGTCACCGCGGTGCAGTCCAACGGCATCGAGGTCAAGGTGGACGACGTGCTCACCGGCTTCATCCGCCGCGCCGAGCTGGCCCGCGACAAGTCCGACCAGCGCCCCGACCGCTTCGCCGTGGGCGAGAAGGTCGATGCCCGCATCACCGCGGTGGACCGCGCCGCCCGCAAGCTGGCGCTGACCATCAAGGGCAAGGAGATCGAGGAGGACAAGCAGGCGATCGCCGAGTTCGGCACGTCCGACAGCGGCGCCTCGCTGGGCGACATCCTGGGGGCCGCGATCCGTCGCCGCAACCAGCAGCTGCCGGAGTAACATCCGCGGCTGGCCGGCCGAAGAAGCCGGCAAACCGATCTGCTTCTGGACAGGCGGCGCCCCAAGCGCCGCCTGTTCTGTTTTCGGCTGGCCAGGGCCGTGGGCGCCGGACAACACGATATCGTGAGGAACCCACCGGGTGCGTTCGCCGCCATGCCGGTCGCGGCCTGGACCGCAGCCCGACGGGCCGCTGAGGGGCGTGTTGAAAACTGTTCTCTCTCAATGGCTTACGCTTGACGGAGCGCGGGCGCTCTGGCAGCCTGTGGCGACAGCCGAATAGCACCGCCGTCCGCATCGCGGGCGCAAGGCAACCCGGGGGACCTGAGCGATGACGAAATCAGAGCTGATCGCGGAACTCTCCGCCGCCAATCCGCATCTTCTGAGCCGCGACGTGGAGTTGATCGTCGCCACCATCTTCACCGAAATCACCGCCGCCCTGGCGCGTGGGGAGCGGGTGGAGTTGCGCGGCTTCGGCGCCTTCACGGTCAAGCGCCGCGACGCCCGCACCGGCCGCAACCCGCGCACCGGCGAGGCGGTGCCGGTGGACGAGAAGGCGGTGCCGTTCTTCAAGGCCGGCAAGGAGTTGCGTGAGCGCGTCAACCACGGCAAGCGCACCGGCGAGGCCGGCTGACCCGCATGCGCCTGATCATCGCCGCCCCCTTCCTGCTGCTGCTGGTGCTGTTCGCGCTGTCGAACACGCAGACCGTGCAGGTGGGGCTGTGGCCCACCGGCTGGTCGGCGACGTTGCCGCTGTCGATCGCCATCCTGACCGCGATGGCGATCGCCTTCCTGATGGGCGCGCTGATCCTGTGGGTCTCCACCCTGGCCGCCATCCACCGCGCGCGCCGCGCCGAGCACAACGCGCGGCAATTGGAGACGCAGGTGCAGGGCCTGAAGGCGCTGCTCGACCAGCGGCCGAAATTGCCGCCGCCGGGGTAGGAAGTCTTCTTTTTGTGAACAAAAAGAAGCAAAAAAACGTCATTCGCTAGGCCGCTACGCCTCCTCTGTCCCCCCCGCACCAAAACGGATAAAAGTTTTTTGGTTCTTTTTTCCAAAAAAGAACCCCTTGCTTCCATCCTTCCGGGTCCCCCGCATGCCCACCGGTCTGATCGCCGCCATCGACACCACCGACCCGCAGCGCGCCCGCGCCCTGGCCAGCGCCATCGCGCCGCATTGCGGCATGCTGAAACTGGGGCTGGAGTTCTTCCTGGCCAATGGCGGCGCCGGGGTGCGGCTGATCGACGACCTGCCGGTGTTCCTGGACCTCAAGCTGCACGACATTCCCAACACCGTGGCCGGCGGCGTGCGCGCCGTGCTGCCGCTGGCCCCGCGCCTGCTGACCCTGCATGCCGCCGGCGGCGCCGCGATGATCGCCGCCGCCCGCAAGGCCGCCGAGACGGCCGGCCCCGCCCGCCCGCTGCTGCTCGCCGTCACCGTGCTGACCAGCCTGGACGCCGAGGCCCTGCACGCCACCGGGGTGGCCGGCGGCCCGCGCCAGCAGGTGCTGCGGCTGGCCCGCCTCGCGCTGGACCACGGCGCCGATGGCCTGGTGTGCAGCGCGCACGAGGTCGCCATGCTGCGCGACGCGCTGGGCGCCGGCCCGCTGCTGGTCGTCCCCGGCATCCGCCCGGCCGGTGCCGCGATCGGCGACCAGGCCCGCACCATGACCCCGCGCGACGCCGCCCGTGCCGGCGCGGACTGGCTGGTGGTCGGCCGCCCGATCACCGAAGCCGCCGACCCCGCCGCCGCCGCCGCCGCCATTGCCGCCGAGATCGAAGGCTAGCCATGACGCGCACCAAGATCTGCGGCCTGAACGACCCGGAAGGGTTCGACGCCGCCGTGCAGGCGGGTGCCGACTGGATTGGCCTCAACTTTTTCCCCGCCTCCCCCCGCTACGTCACCCCCTCCCAGGCCGCCGTGTTGGCCGCTCGCGCGCCAGACGGCCCGGCGCGCGTCGGCCTGTTCGTCTCGCCCACCGAGGCCGACATCCAGGCGGTGCTCGACGTGCTGCGGCTGGACGTGTTGCAGCTCTACACCGACGCCGCCCGCGCCGCCTTCCTGCGCGCCCGCTTCGGCCTGCCGGTGTGGCGCCCGGTCGGCGTCTCCACCGCCGCCGACGTGCCGCGGGACAGCGGCGGCGCCGACGCTCTGCTGATCGAGGCCAAACCGCCGCCGGGCGCCATCCGCCCCGGCGGCAATGCCACCCGGTTCGACTGGCCGCTGCTGGCCGGCTGGTCCGCTCCCTGCCCCTGGCTGCTGGCCGGCGGGCTGGACCCTGACAACGTCGCCGAGGCCATCCGCGCCACCGGGGCGCCCGCAGTGGACGTTTCCTCCGGCGTGGAACGCAGCAGGGGCGTGAAAGACCCCGACCTGATCCGCGCCTTCATAGCCGCCGTTCGCGCCGCCACATGAAAAGTGAACAAAAGTTTTTTGGTTCTTTTTTTCAAAAAAGGACAAGCCTTCTTTGTTTGAAAACAAAGAAGCAAAAAAACTTTATTCGCTTTCCTTGCCTCTGGGTCGGTTGTCGTGGCGCCTGAACTGGCGACGCCGGCCGATATCGGGGAACTCGCGGCGGCGCATGCGCGCGCCTGGCGCGAGACCTATCCCGGCATCGTCCCCGACGATGTCCTGGCCAACCTGAACCCGGCCGAACGCGCCATCACCTGGCGCGGCGTGCTGGCGCGCGGCGGGCGCATCCGGCTGGTGCGGCGCGATGGCGCCGTGGTCGGCTTCGGCGCCACCGGCCCACAGCGCGAGCCGGCGCTGATGCCCTATCCCGGCGAGTTCTACGCCATCTACCTGCTGCGCCACGCCCAGGGGCAGGGCCTCGGCCGCGCCCTGATGGCGGCGATGGCGGCCGACCTGCTGGACCAGGGGATGGCCGCCGCCAATCTGTGGGTGCTGGAGGGCAACGCCGCCGCCACCGCCTTCTACACCGCCCTCGGCGGCCGCCCGGTGCACAGCCGCACCTTCACCGAAGGTGCGTGGCGCGGCCGCGACACCGCCTTCGCTTGGGACGACCTCTCCCGCCTGCTGGCCGCGCTGCCCGGCCATGCCGCCTCCGCCGGGGACAGCCCGCACCGGCCGGGTTAGGGTCGCGCCTTCGTATCGCGGGCCGAGGCTGCATGGCGCTTTCCACCTCCACGCGGCAGCGTGTGCTGTTCGCGATCCTCTGCGTGGTGTGGGGCACCACATGGCTGGCCATGAAGGCCGGCGTGGCGGTGGTGCCGCCCGGCATCTTCTCCGGCCTGCGCTGGACCCTCGCCGGCGCGGCGCTGCTGGCCTTCCGGGCCGCCCGCCGCCAGCCGGTGCTGGTCTCCCTGCTGGTGGCCGGGCGCATCTTCTGGCTGGCCGTGCTGATGATCGCCTTCAATGCGGTGATCATGCTCTACGGCCTGCGCTACATCGGCAGCGGCCTGGCCGCGGTGATCAGCTCGGCCCTAACCCCGATCGCCCTGCTCGGCTTCGCGGTGGCCATGGGGCAGGAGCGGTTCAACCGCCGCCACATCTACGCGCTGGCCCTCGGCATCGCCGGTATCCTGCTGCTGTTCGGCCCGCAGGCGCTGGCCGGCAAGCTCGACACGGCGGAACTGCTCGGCGCCGCCGGGGTGATCATCGGCAACCTCAGCTACTGCTTCGCCTCGGTGGTGGCCCGCCCGATGATGCGCACCCTGCCGCCGGCGCAGATGGTGGGGCTGACCAACCTGATGGGGGGGCTGGTGCTGCTGGCCGGCTCGCTGGCGTTCGAGCCGGGGGCCTGGCAGGCCATGCGGCTGGACTGGGGGGTGGTGCCCTGGGCCGCCTGGTGGTTCCTGGTGCTGGCCGGCTCGCTGGGGGCGACGGTGATCTATTTTTTCCTGGTGCGCGACTGGGGCGCCAGCCGCACCGGCACCTATGCCTTCATCTCGCCGGTGATCGCCGTGCTGCTCGGCATCGCGGTGTTCGGCGAGCGGGTGCATCTGGCCGACGCCGCCGGCATGGCGCTGATGCTGGTCGCCGCCGGCATCGTGCTGCGCAAATAGCTACCGTCCGCCGCGAAACCCCGGCAGCATCCGCTGCAACACGCCGTCGCGCCACACGTAGTGGTGGAACAGCGCCGCCGCCGCGTGCAGCCCCGCCACGATCAGGATCGCGTTGGCCGCCAGTTCGTGCAGCCCGCCCACGGTGCGGCGCAGCGTGCGGTTGCCGGGGTCGAAGGCCGGGATGCGGAACAGGCCGAACACCTCGTCGCCGCGCACCCAGGAATTGGCCAGCCCCAGCATCACTTCGCCGATCATCAGCGCGTACAGCGCCCAGTGCGCCGCCTGCCCGGCCAGGTGCAGCAGCCCGGTATCGGCCGGCGGCAGCACCCGCCCGCCAGTGTGCCGCCAGCCGATGCGCGCCAGCAGCACCAGGCCGAAGCCCACCCCCATGGCGATGTGCAGCGAGCGCATGGTGGACCGCCCGGCATCGGGCGGAAACCAGTCGATCACCTGCGCGCTCAGCCAGATCAGCGCGATCAGCGCCGCACTCAGCCAGTGCAGCGCGATGGTGCCGCGGTCATAGGTGTCCGTGCGTGCCGACATCATGAATTCCCGATCAGGATGCCGGTGGCGAACACCAGCACGCCGCCCAGCCCCACCTGCATCGCCGCCGACAGCGGCGGCGTGTCCATGTATTTCCAGCGGATCCACGAGATCACCGCCAGCTCCGCCAGCACCACCAGCACGGCCAGGATAGTCGCGGTGAAGAAATCCGGGATCAGGTAGGGCAGCGTGTGGCCGATGCCGCCCAGCGTGGTCATCACCCCGCAGATGGCGCCGCGAATCCACGGCGCGCCCCGCCCGGTCAGGCTGCCATTGTCCGACAGCGCCTCGGCGAAGCCCATCGAGATGCCGGCGCCGATCGAGGCGGCCATGCCCACCAGGAAGGCGTCCCACGAATTGCCGGTGGCGAAGGCGGCCGCGAACACCGGCGCCAGGGTGGAGACCGAGCCATCCATCAGCCCGGCCAGCCCGGGCTGGATGAAGCGCAGCACGAACACCCGCCGCGCCGCCTCGTCCTCCTCGGCGCGCACGTTCTCGGGCAGGTTCTCGGCCATCAGCCGGTCGGCGATGTGCTCGTGCGCCACTTCCGCCTCGGCCAGGTCGCCCAGCAGCTTGCGGATCGAGGCATCGGTGCTGCGCCCGGCCGCGGTGCGGTAGAAGCGCGCCGCCTCCAGCTCCATGGTGGAGGCCGCGCCGCGCACCGCGTCCAGCCGCAGCGGCAGCAATTGCCACACCGCCTTGGGGGTGATGAAGCCGCGCACGTCCTGGCGGCGCACCAGCGGGATGTGCTCGCCGAATTTCTCGCGGTACAGGTCGATCAGCCAGCGCCGGTGCTCGCCTTCCTCGGCAGCCATCTCGGTGAAGATGTTCGCGCTGGCCGGGTAGTCGGCGCGCAGCCCCTCGGCGAAGTCGGCGTAGATGCGCCCGTCCTCCTCCTCGCTGCTGATCGCCAGGGCGAGAACCTCGCGCTCGGTCAATTGGTCGAAATTGCGCATCCAGCCGATCCGTATCCCGTGTTGCATTGCAATATGGCGGCCGGGAGCGGAACGATCAAGACGTTGTCGCAATGATAAGAATGCATCGCAACCGCAGGGCGCGGCTAGAAAAGGGCAGTCTTCTTTTTGTGAACAAAAAGAAACAAAAAAACTTTGTCCGTTGGCGAAGGGTCAGGCTGGTGCGAAGTCGGCGGCGTTCACCGCCGGGGGGCGGCCGGCGACCAGGTCGGCCAGCAGTTTCGCGCTGCCGGCGGCCAGGGTGAAGCCCAGCGAGCCCTGGCCCAGGTTCAGCAGCAGATTCTCCACCCGCGACCGCCCGATCGCCGGCATGTCCGGCGGCGTGGCCGGCCGCAGCCCGGCCCAGGGATGCACATCCTCCAGATCGCAGGCGCCGGGGAAGGTGCGCGCCACGTTGTCCACCAGCGTGGCGATGCGGTCCGGCCGGATATCCGTGCCCTCGCCGGCGATCTCGGCGAAGCCGGCCACCCGCAGCGTGCCGCCCAGCGGCGCGTAGACGGTCTTCACATGCGTGTCGGTGATGCTGCGCACCGGGGCGAGGTTGGACTGGCGCACCGCGGCGGTGATCGAATAGCCGCGAATCGGCAGGATGTTGGTCCGCACTCCCGCGCCGCGCCCCAGCGCCCGGCTGCCGGTGCCGGCGGCGAGCACATACAGCTCGGCCTCCAGCGCCCCGCCCGCCGTCTCCACCGCGCGCACCCGGCCACCCTGCACCACGATGCGCCGCACCTCGGTGCCCAGGCGGAATTCCACCCCGAACGGCGCCGCCGCCAGCACGCGCATCAGCTCCTCGCACAGCTTACGGCAGTCGCCCACCTCCTCCGAGGGGGTGTAGATGCCGCCCACCAGCCGGTCGGCGATGGAGGACAGCCCCGGTTCCAGCGCCAGGCACTCGGCCGCCCCCAGCGCCTGCTGCTCGCAGCCCAGGGCGGCCTGCACGCGCAGCTGCGCCACCGCGTCGTCCATGTTGGCGCGCGAGGAATGCACGATCAGCTTGCCGTTGGCCGCATGGTCGAACGCCATCGGCGTCCGCGCCATCATCGCGTGCAGCATGGCGCGGCTGTGCAGCGACAGCGCCAGCATCTTCGCCGTGGTCGCCGCACTCCGCCCGGCGGTGCAGGCGGCCAGGAACTGCGCAATCCAGCGCCATTGCGCCGGGTCCGCGCTGGGCACGAAGCGGATGGGGCTGTCGGATTTCAGCAGCCATTTCGGCAGATTGCGCAGCACGGAGGGCGAGGCCATCGGCGCCACGTAGCTGTAGGAAAGCTGCGCCCCGTTGGCGAAGCTGGTGCCCCGCCCGGGCGCGCTCTCCTTGTCCACCACCGTCACCGCGTGCCCGTCCTGCGCCAGCCACCAGGCGGTGGCCATTCCGACAATCCCGGCCCCGATGACGATGATCCTCATGCGCGCGCTCCGTCGTTTCGCACGCATGAGGGCATGCCGAAGGCAAGTGAGCAAGCGAGGCCAGGCAGATTCACATGGAGAAGGGGAGCGGGGAGAAGCAAGGAAGACCCCGGCTTCTTCTCCCCGCCTCCCCGCCTCCCCGCCTCCATGTGAACCTTGCTGGCCTCAGTGCCGGAAATGCCGCATCCCGGTCAGCACCATCGCCACCCCCGCCGCATCGGCCGCCGCGATCACCTCGGCGTCGCGCATCGAGCCGCCGGGCTGGATCACCGCCGTGGCGCCCGCCGCCACCGCCGCCTCCAGCCCGTCCGCGAACGGGAAGAACGCGTCCGACGCCACCACGCTGCCGATCGCCAGCGACTGCGCCAGCCCGGCCTTGCGCGCCGCGTCCTCGGCCTTCCAGGCGGCGATGCGCGAGGAGTTCACCCGGCTCATCTGCCCGGCGCCGATGCCCACCGTGGCGCGGTCCTTGGCGTAGATGATGGCGTTGGACTTCACGTGCTTGCAAACGCGGAAGGCGAACAGCAGGTCGTCCAGCTCGGCCTCGGTGGGCTGCCGCTTCGTCACCACCTTCAGCCCCGCCCGCTCCACCCGCCCGGCATCGCGCGACTGCACCAGGAAGCCGCCGGCGACCGAGCGGTAGGTCATGCCCGCCGCCGCCGGGTCTGGCAGCCCGCCGGTCAGCAGCAGGCGCAGGTTCTTCTTGCGCGCCACCGCCGCGATCGCCGCCTCGGTGGCGTCCGGCGCGATGATCACCTCGGAGAAGATCGAGGCCACCTTGGCGGCCGTCGCCTCGTCCAGCGTGCGGTTCACCGCGATGATGCCGCCGAACGCCGATTCCGGGTCGCACCGCAGCGCGATGTCCCAGGCGGCCGACAGGTCGGCGGCCGTCGCCACGCCGCACGGGTTGGCGTGCTTGACGATCACCACCGTCGGCGCCTCGAACTCGGCGACGCATTCGAAGGCGGCGTCGGTGTCGTTGAGGTTGTTGTAGGACAGTTCCTTGCCCTGCACCTGCCGCGCGGTGGCGACACCCTTCCGGTCGCCGTTGACGTAGAACGCCGCCTGCTGGTGCGGGTTCTCCCCGTAGCGCAGCGTCTGCCGCCGCGTGCCGGAGAGGGTGATGCGGCTGGGGAACGCCTCGCCGCGCTCGCCGGCCAGCCAGGCGGCGATGGCGGCGTCATAGGCGGCGGTGCGGGCATAGGCCTCGCCGGCCAGCCGGCGGCGCAGCGCCAGCGTGGTGCCGCCATGCGCGGCCAGCTCGCCAAGCACGGCCTCGTACTGCGCCGGCTCGGTGACGATGGCGACGAAATCGTGGTTCTTGGCCGCCGCACGGGTCAACGCCGGGCCGCCGATGTCGATATTCTCCACGCAATCGTCGAAGCCGGCGCCGCGCGCCAGCGTCGCCTCGAACGGGTAGAGGTTCGATACCACGAGGTCGATCGGCGCGATGCCGTGCGCCTCCATCTGCGCCAGGTGCTCCGGCAGGTCGCGGCGGGCCAGGATGCCGCCATGGATCTGCGGCACCAGCGTCTTCACCCGCCCGTCGAGGATTTCCGGGAAGCCGGTGTGCTCGGACACCTCCTTCACCGCGATGCCGGCGTCGCGCAGCGCCTTGGCCGAGCCGCCGGTGGACAGGATTTCCACCCCGCGCGCCGCCAGGGCGCCGGCGAATGCCACCAACCCCGCCTTGTCGGACACGGAGATCAGCGCGCGGCGGATCGGGACGATATCGGTCATGGCGGGGCTCCTGCTGCTGCGGCGCGGCATAGAGCTACAAGCCCAGCAGGTCCAGGGTATGCGCCACAACCCTGCCCTCGTCATACAGCGCCAGCGCCCGCGCTCGCCCGGCTTCGCCCATGCGCGCCCGCAGCGCCGCGTCGTCCGCCAGCCGGCGCAGGGCCTCCGCCAGCGGCGCCGCCCGCATCGGCGGCACCAGCAGGCCGGTCTCGCCCTCCAGCACCTGTTCGCGCGGCCCCTTGATGCGGGTGGCGACCACCGGCAGCCCGGTCAGCATCGCCTCGATCACCGACATCGGCAGCCCCTCGAAATGGCTCGGCAGGGCGAAGATGTCCGCCGCCGCCAGGATCACCGGAACATCCTCGCGGTAGCCCAGCCGCCGCAGCCGCGCGCCGAGGCCGGATGCCGCGAAATACCGCTCCATGTCCTCGCCGTGGTCCGAGGCCAGGCGCTCGCCCACCACCCACAGCTCGGCGTCGATGTCGCGCATCGCCTCAAGCAGTTCCGGGTAGCCCTTGTGGCGCACCAGCCGCGAGACGATCACCACCGCCACCCGCCCCGGCGGCACCCCCAGTTCGGCGCGCAGCCGCGCCCGCGCCGCGGGGTCGGGGTGGAAGCGGGCGGGGTCGCGGCCGTTGCCCACGGCATGCGGATGGCGCGCGATATGCAGCCGCCGGGCGTCGGCGGCCTCCTCGGTGGAGACGGTCAGGTAGATGTCCGTCAGCCGCCCGCCCAGCCACTCGATCGCCAGCCCCAGCGCGCGCCGCCAGGCCGGGCCGGGCTGGTTGAACATGTAGCCGTGACACGTATAGGCGATAACCTTCACGCCTGCGATACGACCGGCCAGCCGCGCCAGAAAGCCGCTGATCGGCATGTGAGCGTGCACAATATCCGGCTTTTCCGCCCGAAACAGCGCCACCAGCGCCCATAATGCCCGCCAGTTCGCCCGTGGCGACAGGCTGCGCGGCAGCGGCACCGCCACCACGCGGAACCCTTCCGCCCGCGCCACCGCCAGCAGCGGCCCGTCGGCCGAGGCGCCGACCACCTCATGCCCGCGCCCGCGAATGCCGCGCATCAGCGGCAGCAAAAAATGCCGCAGGCTGAAATCCACGTTGGTGACCTCGACGACCTTCACCACAGAGGCCGAAACGAATAAAGTTTTTTTTCTTCTTTGTTTTCAAACAAAGAAGTCCTGTTCTTTTTTAAAAAAAAGAACCAAAAAACTTTTACTCGTCTGGTCGGAGTCAGCCGACCTTGGTGATTGCCCATTTCACCTGCTGCGGGCCGTCCTGGTAGCCGATCAGCACCACCTGCTCGGCCCGGCGCGGCTGCGGGCCGCCGAGATAGATGCTCTCCTCCAGCGCCATCCTCGCCCCGTCCGCGCGCAGCCGCCAGCCGGCGCCGGAGGGCAGGCGCAGCAGCACCGCCTCGCCGTCCTGCTGCAGGCTGGCATGCACGGTGGGGTGCAGGTGGAAGCGCACCACATAGGGCTGCGGCGTCGCCGCCTCCACCGCGTCCTCGCCGCGGATATCCTCGCCGCTTTCCGCCATGTACAGCCGGCGGCGATGGACGGCGCCGAACGGGCGCCGATAGCCGTCGTGGCTGGCATCGAGCCAGTGCGCGCCCTGCGATTCCTGGCGCGACACCTCCACATGCTCCGGCCGCCGTCCCAGCCCCTCGGTGCGCAGCTCAGAGGAGTTGGTGTCGGCGATCACCAGCGTGGAATGCGCCGCCGTGGCCCGGCAGGCGTCGCGCCAGGCGTCGCCAGCAGTGGGCGAGGCGCCGCAATTGACGATCATCCGCTCCCGCCCGATCGACAGCTCGAAGGCCAGGGTGCCGGCATGGGCGAAGCGGTCCAGCTTCGGCGGGGTGGGCACGCCGCAATCCATGATGAGCACGCTGCGCCCGGCCTGCAGGCGATGGAAGCCGCCCTCGGTCAGCACATTGGGCACCCGCCCGGCCCGCCCGGCCTGGCTCAGCACCAGGTCGATCAGCGCCGGGGTTTCCTCCTTGCTGCCGTTGAACAGCGCCAGCCCGCCATCGGAATGGCGCAGCATGCGCAGCGCCGGGCCCATCCGCTCGATGGCGCCGGCCAGGGCCGCCGGCGGCGGTGCCTGGGCGGCCTGCAACAGGGCGCGGATTTCGGTCAGGTCCTGCAACGCCGCCATCTGCTGCGCCGGGCTGCGCTCGCAATGCGTGCCGTCGGGCATGATCTGGCGGGCGATCTCCTGCGGCAGCACGCGCAGCGCGCGGGTCAGGAAGGCGGTGTGGTCTGGCAACGCCACGGCGGCGGCCACCAGCCCCTTCACGGCGGTCAGCGCCCGGGCGTCCAGCTCCTCGGTCGGCAGGGCGGCGGCCAGGCTGCGGGCATCGGCCACCAGCCGGCCCATCAGTTTCTGGCGGAAGCCGTCATCGGCGCTGGCGGCGAAGAAATCGTAATGGCCCAGCCAGGCGGCGATGCGCGCGCCGGCCACGTCCGGCCGCTCGGCCAGCCGCTCCATCGCCGGCTCGGCGATCCATTCGCCCACCAGGGCGCGGGCGCGCAGCCGCGCCGCATCGGTGCCCAGCGCCCGCAGGTCGCGCAGCCAGGTGAAGCCATGCGCCTGCGCCCGCAGCATCGGCACGCCGGACAGCGAGGCGAAGCCGCCCGGCTTCAGCGCGATCACGTGCCCGCCCTGCTCCAGCTCGCCCTTCAGCAGGTTGGCGCCGCGCACCGGGTCGCCCGGCCAGGGGTCGCGCACCGGCTGGGAAGGCGCGTCCGGAATGCGGGTCATGCTGATGCTGGGCAGCCGGGCGATGCGCCGGCGGGCGTCGCGCAGCCAGCTTCCGGGGGCCAGCGTCATGCCGCTTCTCCCGCGTGATGCAGCGCCGCGATCGCCGCCGCGTAATCCGGGGCGCCGAACACCGCCGTGCCGGCCACCAGCGTATCCGCGCCGGCCGCGATCACCTGGCGCGCGGTGGCCGCGTTCACCCCGCCATCCACCTGCAAGGCGACGCGCCGGCCGGTCGCGTCGATGGCGGCGCGCAGGGCGGCGATCTTGGCCAGTTGCCCGTCGAGAAAGGCCTGGCCGCCGAAACCCGGATTGACGGTCATGACCATGACGATATCGCACAAATCCAGCACCCAGGAAACCGCCTCCACCGGGGTGGAGGGGTTGAGCACCACGCCGGCCTTGCAGCCCAGCGCGCGGATCGCCTGCAGGGAGCGGTGCAGATGCGGCCCGGATTCGGGGTGGATGCTGATGTGGTCGCACCCCGCCTCGGCGAAGGCGGCGAGGTACGGGTCGGCGGGGGCGATCATCAGATGGGCGTCGAACGGCAGCCGGCTGTGCGGGCGCAGCGCCTTGATCAGCGCCGGGCCGAAGGTGATGTTGGGCACGAAATGCCCGTCCATCACGTCCAGGTGCAGCCAGTCCGCGCCGGCGGCCTCCACGGCGCGCACCTCCTCGCCCAGGCGCGCGAAATCGGCGGCAAGCAGGCTGGGGGCGACGACGATGCGGTGCGCGGGGTCAGGAGACATGCGGCGTTTCTAGACAGGGGACTCCGTGCGGCACAAGCGCCGTGCGCGAAACGCTCCCGCGCCGCCCCAAGGGAGCGCTCAGGTGCGGTGCAGCCGGGCGGCGAAGAACCCGTCCATGCCGCCCAGCTCCGGCCACAGCGCCGGGGTGGTGCGCAGCCAGCCCTCGCCGGTGCGCGCGGCGGTGACGCCGGCCAGTTCGGCGGGGGTGAACGGGTCGGACCGCAACGGCAGGCGCTGCAACGCCGCGCGCACCCGCTCCGCCCCCTCCTGCGGTTGCAGCGAGCACACCGCATAGACCAGCCGGCCGCCCGGGCGCAGCATGGCGCAGGCGGCGTCCAGCAGCCGGTCCTGGCCGGCGGCCAGCAGGTCCACGTCGCGCGGGCGCTTCAGGTGCGCCACGTCCGGATGGCGGCGGATGGTGCCGGTGGCGCTGCACGGCGCGTCCAGCAGCACCGCGTCCAGCGGCGCCGGCGGCTGCCAGGCGGCGGCGTCGGCGCACACGGTCTCGGCCTCCAGCCGCAGCCGGGCCAGGTTCTCGCGCAGCCGCACCAGGCGGCCAGCATCGCGCTCCACCGCCACCACGCGCGCGCCGGCGGCGGCGAGCTGGGCGGTCTTGCCCCCCGGGGCCGCGCATAGGTCGGCCACCGCCTCGCCGGGCCGGGCGTCCAGCAGCCGGGCCGGCAGGGCCGCGGCGGCGTCCTGCACCCAGAACGCGCCCTCGGCGAAGCCCGCCAGCTCGGCCACCCGCGTGCCGGGCGGGTAGCGCCAGGAGCCGGTGGGCAGCTCGGTGCCGCCCGGCGGGGCGGCGGCGCCGGGGGCCAGCGTCAGGTCCAGCGGCGCCTCGTGCTGATGCGCCTCGGCGATCGCGCGGGCATCGCGGCCCCAGGCGGTCCACAGCCAGGAAGGCGTGTCCAGCCGCGGCGAATCCAGCCCCTCCAGCGCCGCCGGCCCGGCCTCGGCCACCCGGCGCAGCACCGCGTTGACCAGGCCGGCGAACGGCGCCAGCCCGCGCGCCCGCGCCAGCCCCACCGCGGTCGCCACGGCGGCGTGCGCCGGCGTGTCCAGCAGCAGCAGCCCGGCGGCGCCCAGGCGCAGGATGCTGCGCACCGGCGCCGGCGGCGCCTTCTTCAGGAACGGCTCCAGCACCGCGTCCAGCGTGCCGGCGCGGCGCAGCACGGCGGCGGCCAGGCGGTGGCCGGCGGCGCGGTCGCGCGCCTCCATCGGCCCCAGCGCGTCCAGCGCCTCCTCCAGCGGGCGGGCCCGCTCGAACACGGCGGTCAGCAGGTCGAAGGCGGCATTGCGGGTGGCATCGGTCATGCGCGCGTCATGGCGCGGCGGCGGGCGCGAGGCCAGGGGGCGCAGGGGTGGCCTGCCATGCGGTGACCGGCCAGGCGTAGAGGATATCCGGCTCCCGCTCCTCGTTGGCCGCGCCGTCGGTATGGCACAGGGCGGCGAAGCCGTGCGCCACGTAGAAGGCGCGGGCCGGCGCGTTCACCTGGAAGCACCACAGCCGCAGCCCCTCCGGCCGCCGCGCCATGGCGTGGCGCAGCAACGCCGCCCCGACGCCCCGCCGCCACGCGCCGGGCCGCACGTAAAGCTGCTCCACCCAGTCCTCGTGCAGCGCCATGTAGCCCAGCGGCGCCCCGCCATCCTCGGCCACCCACACCCCGCCGCGCGGCAGCAGCACGCCGGCGATCCAGGCCCGCACCTCGGCCGGCGGATGCGCCCAGCGCACCGTCGGCAGCGCGGCCACCCGCGCCGCCAGGTCGATATCGGCCACCGCCCCGGCATCGGCGGGCGTGGCGGGGCGCAGGATCATCGCACCGTCGCCGGGGATGAACCGCGAGGCGCGCGGGTCGGGCATCGATGCGTCCTTGTCGGTGGAATTCTCGGCCGGCGGAGCGCAGGCTCGTTACACTAGCACAGCACGGCGCGGTTGACCTGAATCAACGCATCGCCGCCCCGCGACGCGCTATGCAACGCGTGCGGCACCGGCAGACCGAAGGAGGTCCATATGACCAAGACAGGCCACGAACGGCGCATCCGGGCACGTGCGCTGCGGATGTGGCGCGCCGACGGCAGCCCGAAGGGCCGCAGGCCCGACTACCTGGAGCGCGCGCGCGAGCTGCAGGCGATCGAGGACAACCCGCAGGCCGGCCTGCTGCCCAACCCGATGACCGGGCACCCCGGCGAGCCGCCCCCCGCCGAGCCGGTGGAGGAGGCCGAGTTGGTGGCCAATCTCGGCGAATTCCCCTCGCAGATGACCGACCAGGGCGATCGCAGCCCCGCCCCCGCCGCGACCCACAAGACCCCCCGCCGCCCCGCCGGCGGCTGACGCCGGTGCCGCGGCATCGGCGCTTCCGGGACCGCCGCGCCGCCGGGCAGGCCCTGGCCACGGCGCTGCTGCGGTTCAAGGGCCAGAACCCGGTGGTGCTGGCGCTGCCCCGCGGCGGCGTGCCGGTGGCCTGGGAGGTGGCGCAGGCGCTGGCCGCACCGCTCGACCTCGTGCTGGTCCGCAAGCTCGGCGCCCCCGAGCAGCCGGAACTGGCGGTGGGCGCGGTGGCCGAGGGCGAACCGCCGGAGGTATTCGTCGATGCCCGCCTCGCGCGCCACCTGGAGGTTCCCGCCGCCTACCTCGCCGCCGCCACGGCGCGCGCGGAGCAGGAGATCGCGCGCCGGCGGCAAACCTACCTCGCCGGACGCCCCCGCCCGGAGGTGCGCGGCCGCTGCGCCATCATCGTCGATGACGGCATCGCCACCGGCGCCACCATGCGCGCGGCCATCGCGGCCACGCGGCGGCGCGGGCCGGCGCGGCTGGTGCTGGCCGTCCCGGTGGCGCCCGCCGACACGCTGGCCGAGCTGCGCCGGCTGGTGGACGAGGCGGTCTGCCTCGCCATCCCCGCCCCGTTCCTGGCCGTGGGCAACCATTACGACAGTTTCCCGCAATTGAGCGACGAGGAGGTGATAGCCTTGCTGAAAACCGCCCCGCCCCCAACCTCGCCACCCCAAGCCTAGCCGCCCGGGGCGGCCCCCGCCTGACCACCGACGCCCGAGGAAGCCCAGGCATGCCCCAGCCCGTCCCCACCCCCATCCCCGCCGGCCTGCTCTACCGCCCCGCCGACCTCGCCGGGCTGGCCTTCGAGACCACCGCCGACCTGGCGCCGCTGCCCGGCCTCATCGGCCAGCCGCGCGCGCATGAGGCGATCCGCTTCGGCACCGGCATCGCCCATCGCGGCTTCAACATCTTCGCCATCGGCGCCGGCGGCGCGCGGATGCAGGAATCCATCAGGGCGCTGCTGGACGACGCGGCCCCCGGCCGGCCGCAGCCGCCGGACTGGGTCTATGTCAACAACTTCGCCGCCCCGCACCGCCCGGTGGCGATCTCGCTGCCGGGCGGCCAGGCCCCGGTGCTGGAAAAGGCGGTCCACACGCTGGTGGACGACCTGCGCAGCGCCCTGCCGGCGGTGTTCGCCGGCGAGGACTACCAGAAGCGCCGCGCGGCACTGGAGCAGTCGATCCAGGCCCGCCACGAATCCGGCTTCACCGCGCTGAACGAGAAGGCCACCGCCCACAACATCGCGGTGCTGCGCACGCCGATGGGCTTCGCCATGGCGCCGACCCGCGACGGCAAGGTGGTGCCGCCGGCGGACTTCAACGCCTGGCCGGAGGCCGAGCAGCAGGCCACCCGCGCGGCCATCGAGGAGCTGGAGAAAGACCTGGAGCAGACCCTGCGTACCATCCCGCGCCTGGAGAAGGAGCAGCGCGACGCGGTCCGCGCGCTCGACCGCGAGACCGCGCGCTTCGCCCTGGCCCAGCCGTTCGAGGAGGCGAAGGCCCCCTTCACCGCCCTGCCGGCGGTGATGGCGCAGTTCGACGCCATGCTGGCGGACATCCTGGACAATGTCGGGCTGTTCATCGCCGCCGAGGCCGCCGAGCCGGCGGCACTGGCCGCCGCCGGCCGCCTGGGCGGGCCGTTCGACCGCTACGAGGTCAACGTGCTGGTCACCCAGGCCGACCACGGCGCCGGCGCCCCGGTGATCGAGGAGCTGCACCCGACGCTGGGCAACCTGGTGGGCCGGATCGAATACCTGCAGATGCAGGGCGCGCTGGTGACCAATTTCCGGCTCATCAAGCCGGGCGCCCTGCACCGCGCCAATGGCGGCACCATCCTGATCGACGCCCGCAGCCTGCTCACCGAGCCGTTCAGCTGGACGGCGCTGAAACGGGCGCTGCTGCGCCAGCAGATCACCATCGAGGATGTCGCCCGCTTCGTCGGCCTCACCACCACCGTCTCGCTGGAACCGGACCCGATTCCGCTGGACGTGAAGGTGGTGCTGTTCGGCGACCGCCAGCTCTACTACCTGCTGGCCGCCTACGACCCGGAACTCGCCCAGCATTTCAAGGTGCTGGCCGATTTCGACGACGAGGTGGACCGCTCCGAGGCCAGCGAGGCGATGCTGGCGCGGTTGATCGGCTCGATCGCGGCGCGCGAGGGGCTGAGCCCGCTCGACCGCGCCGCCACCGCGCGCGCCGTGGAGCATGCGGCGCGGCTGGCCGACGATGCCGGCAAGCTGACCCTGCTGGTGGAGCAGATGCACGACCTGGTGGCCGAGGCCGGGCACTGGGCCGCCCAGGCCGGCCGGCCGGTGGTGACGCGCGCCGACGTGGAACAGGCGATCGCCCAGCAGATCCACCGCGCCTCCCGCCTGCGCGAACGCAGCCAGGAGATGATCCTGCGCGACATCGCCCTGGTGGACACCGCCGGCAGCAGGGTGGGCCAGGTGAACGGGCTGAGCGTGCTGATGCTCGGCGGCTACGCCTTCGGCCGCCCCTCGCGCATCACCTGCCGGGTGCGGCCGGGCGCCGGCCGGATCGTCGATATCGAGCGGGAGGTGGAGCTGGGCGGCCCGCTGCACTCCAAGGGCGTGCTGATCCTCTCCGGCTTCCTCGGCGGGCGCTATGCGATGGGCGCGCCGATGTCGCTCTCGGCCAGCCTGGTGTTCGAGCAGTCCTATGGCGGCGTGGACGGCGACAGCGCGTCTTCGGCCGAGCTGTACACGCTGCTGTCGGCACTCTCCGGCCTGCCGCTGCGCCAGGACCTGGCGGTGACCGGCTCGGTGAACCAGCACGGCATCGTGCAGGCGATCGGCGGCGTGAACGAGAAGATCGAGGGCTTCTTCGACATCTGCAGCGCGCGCGGGCTGTCCGGCACCCAGGGCGTGCTGATCCCGCGCGCCAACGCCCAGCACCTGATGCTGCGCGCCGACGTGGTGGCCGCCTGCGCGGCCGGCCGCTTCGCCATCTACCCGGTGGAGACGATCGACCAGGGCATCGCCCTGCTGACCGGCGTCCCGGCCGGGGAGCGCGACGCCGGGGGCGCATACCCGCCCGGCTCGGTCAACCAGGCGGTGGAGGCGCGGCTGGCCCATTTCGCGGCGCTGCGCAAACGGGCGGGGGACGCGGGAGATGGTGCTGCAGGAGATGACGCCGGCACGGAACGGAACGGGGGCAAGCCATGAGCGCCGCGCCGCCGGCCTTTCGCCGGCTGATCCTGGATGTCGGCGACCATGCCGCCAACCCGCGCATCGCCCGCGCGGCGGCGGAATTCGCCCGCGCGCTCGGGCTGGACCTGCATTGCGTGTTCGTCGAGGACGAAGCGGTCTATGGCCTCGCCGGCCTGCCGTTCGCCCGCGAATTGCGGCTGCCGGCGCATGAATGGCACCCCATGGATGCCACGCGCATCGCCTCCGAGTTCGCGCAGGCGGCCGCCCAGGCGCGGCGGGTGGTGGACGAGGTGGTGCGGACGCTCGGCATCGCCAATGCGTTCGAGGTGGTGCGCGGCGACCCGGCGGCCTGCATCGCGGTGCTCTCCACCGCCACCGACATCGTCGTGGTGGCCGAGCGGGGCGCCCCCGGCGCCTGGCCGTTCGACCGGCGGCGCGCGGCGGCCTACCGCTCCGCCGCCGCCCTGCTGGTGCTGCCGCCCCGCCCGGCCTCGCGGCAGGGGCCGATCGCCGCCGTGCTGGCCGACGCCGCCGATGCCTGCCTGGAAGTCGCGGCACGAGCCGCGCGCTCGGCCGGGGCCTCGCTGCTGCTGCTGCCGCTCGCCCTGCCGCCGGACCAGCTCCAGGCCGCCATCGCCCGCGCCACCGCCCGCGCCACCGCCCTGGGCGTGCCGCCGGACCGGATCGCGGTGCGGCCGGTGGCCGGCCCCGGCCTGGATGCGCTGCTGCACGCATTGGCCGGGAGCGACGCGCGCCTGGTCGTCCTGACCCGGGCCGCCGACCCGCCGCAGGACGACACGCCGGGCGCGCGGATCGCCCGCGCCCACGGCGCCCCGGTGCTGCTGCTGGAGCCGCGGGGGACGGTTCCGGCTGAGGGGTGACGCCGGTCCAGAGGCACGCAGCGAAGCTGGCTTCCGCCCGGCCTCGCTTCCCCGCACCCGGCCAAAAAAACACGGCCTCCGGAGAGGCCGTGTTTTCATCAACTGCGCCGAAGCCGCCACCCGGATGGCCGCCCCGTCAAAGAGCGGACCCGATCAGAGAATAGGCTGGCGCCTAGAGCATTTTCCGCGCTGAAAGGCGCGCGGAGAATGCTCTAGCTCATTGTTTTGGCGAGCAACTTTATCCGACCAAACGATTCCGTTTGATCGGATGTTGCTCTAGAGAACAGACTACCGCCGCCGGCGCGCCGCGCCGAACATGCCGAGCAGTGCCGTGCCCATGAGCAGCATGCTCGCCGGCTCCGGGATGCGCGTCGCCGTGATGACCCCGGCCGTGGTGTCGCCATACGTTCCGGCCAGGTCCGGGTTCGCGGCGGCCGTCCGGTAGATATCGGGGCCGGGCCAGCCGCTCGGCACGGCCGGGCGGATCGCCCGCTCATAGGTTCCGGCGGTGTCGATGGCGATGTTGTCGATCGGCGTCCAGCCATCCGCCCACTGCGACGGGTCGCCGACGAAGTCCAGCACCAGCCAGGAGTCGCCGGTATCGAACGTCCACAGCCCGCTGCCCGGGTCGATATACGCCATCGAGCCAAGGTCCGACGAATAGTCCACCGATAGGCCGCTGCCGCCGCTGGCGGCCGCCTGGGTGTGGATATCGAAACTGTAGACCTGATGGGTCTCGTCGAACGTGACCGTCCCGCCCACGGTCAGCGTGCCACCGTCCACGCCCTGGTCGGCCCGGTTCGCGCTGTTGTACCAATGGTCGAACGTCAGGCCGGAGAACGTCCACTCCACTGTCGGCGTCTGGGCGTGGGCATGCCCGGCAAAAAGCGCAACCATTCCCACTGCGGCCAAATGCTTAAAGACGGAATTCACGATGCGATCTCCATTTCCTACTATCCGTGTCAGCACCCCGGCGCGGTGCAGCCACCAATCGGTTCGCCAACGACTATCCAAAACGGCCGCGATGAGATGTTAAGCAACCCGCGTGCCATACCAATAAAATGCACCTTTACAGTGGGTTAATCCGGCCTCGGGCGACAGCATGCGCGATGCGCGCCGGGCGGTGTAAAGAAATCCGACACCCCGGCCATCACCTCGGTCCGCAGCGCCGCCGGGATGCGATATTTATATCAATGATATCAAATTATTAACTATATAATTACACAGCATTAGCAGTGTAAAATTCTCTGACTCAGGCGCGCCGGCACCCGCTTCCCCCGGGCGGGCTTTACAGCGCCACCCGGTTCCACAACCCTGCCGTCTTCCACGTGCCACAGGATTTCCCCCGATGCCCCCAGCCCCCGGCTGCCGCGCCCGCGATATCGGCCTGGCCTGCGGCAGCCTGCCGCCAGGCGCGCGCAACAGCATCGCCGACGTGCCGGGCGTGCGGGTCGGCCACCACACACTGCACGGCGCAGATGTCCGCACCGGCGTCACCGCGATCGTGCCGCACCCGGGCGACCTGTTCCGCGACAAGCCGGTGGCCGCCGCCGAGGTGCTCAACGGCTTCGGCAAGAGCATCGGGCTGATGCAGGTCGAGGAACTCGGCCAGTTGGAGACGCCGATCCTGCTGACCAACACCTTCTCGGTCGGCACCTGCGGCAACGCGCTGATCCGCCACGCGATCGCCGGCAACCCCGGCATCGGCCGGCGCACCGGCACGGTCAACCCGGTGGTCTGCGAGTGCAACGACGGCTACCTCAACGACATCCAGGCCATGGCGGTCACCGAGGCGGACGCGCTGGCGGCGCTGGCGGCGGCGGGGCCGGATTTCGCCCTCGGCGCGGTTGGGGCCGGCGCCGGCATGAGCAGCTTCGGCTTCAAGGGCGGCATCGGCACCGCCTCGCGCCAGGTGGTGCTGGACGGCGAGACCCATCACCTGGGCGTGCTGCTGCTGGCCAATTTCGGCCGCGCCGGCGACCTGCGCCTGCCGGACGGCCGCCGCGTCGGCCCCTCGGCCCCAACCGCCGAGCGCGGCTCGGTCATCGTGGTGCTGGCCACCGACATCCCGCTGGACCACCGCCAGTTGCGCCGGGTGATCCGCCGCGCCGGCGCCGGGCTGGCCTGGGCCGGCAGCTTCTGGGGCAACGGCAGCGGCGACGTGTTCCTGGGCTTCACCACCGCCAACCGCGTGCCGCACGAGCCGCGCACCGACCTGCTGCCGGCCCGCATGCTGGCCGAGCCGCGCATCGACACGCTGTTCCAGGCCGCCGCCGAAGCCACCCACGAGGCGGTGCTGGACGCGCTGTACGCCGCCGACCCCACCACCGGCCGGGCCGGCCACCACCGCCCGTCGCTGCGTGACACCTTGGGAGAAACCCGTTGAAAATATTCATCTCCGCCGACATCGAAGGCGTGGCCGGCGTGGTCACCCCCGCCCAGGGCACCCCCGGCAACCCGGAATACGAGCGCGCCCGCCGGCTGATGACCGCCGAGGTGAACGCGGCGATCGAAGGCGCCTTCGACGGCGGCGCCACCGCCGTGCTGGTCAACGACAGCCACGGCCCGATGGTAAACCTGCTGCCCGAGGAGCTGGACCCGCGCGCCGAGCTGATCATCGGCCGCCCCAAGCCGATGAGCATGGCCGCCGGGCTGGATGGCAGCTTCGCGGCGGCGTTCCTCACCGGCTACCACTCCGGCGCCGGGCGGCATGGGGTTCTGTCCCACACCGTCAGCGGCTTCGCCTTCCAGGCCCTGCGCGCCAATGGCATCGACTGCGCCGAGGCGACGCTGTACGGCGCCTATGCCGGCGGCCTGGGCGTGCCGGTGGCGTTGCTGTCCGGCGACGACCAGCTGGCCGCGCAGTGCGGGACGCTGTTCCCCGGCGCCGAGATGGTGGTTGTGAAGCACGCGCTGGGGCATCGGGCGGCGCGGGCGCTGTCGCCGCAGAATGCCCGAAATGCCATCCGGGAGGCGGCAAAACGGGCCGTTTCCGGGTCAAAAGCCGGCCCTGTTTTCACGATTCCGGGCCCTGTCCGGCTGGAAGCGGACCTCGCCAGCGTGGTGATGGCGGATCTGTGCGCCACCATTCCGGTCGCCGTCCGGGTCTCGCCGCGCACCGTCGCGTTCGACTGCGCCGACATCGCCGCGGCGATCGCCTGGATCGCGGTGATGGCGCAGCTTTGCGGGACGCTGCGCTGATGTACTCGCTCGCCATCCACGGCGGCGCCGGGACCATCCGGCGCGAGACCATGACCCCGGCCATCGAGGCCGGTTTCCACGCCGGGCTGCGCACCGCCCTGCTGGCCGGCCATGCCGTGCTGGCGCGCGGCGGCAGCGCGATGGACGCGGTGACCGCGGCGGTGATGGCGCTGGAGGACGATCCGCAGTTCAACGCCGGGCGCGGCGCCGTCTATACCAGCGCCGGCACGCATGAGATGGACGCCGCCGTGATGGACGGGCGGGACCGGGCGGCCGGGGCGGTGGCGGGCATACTCGGCCCGCTGCATCCGGTGCTGGCCGCCCGCGCGGTGATGGAACATTCCGAGCATGTGCTGCTGATCGGGCCCGGCGCGCTGGCATTCTGCCGCGCCAACGGCGTGGAATTCACCAATGCCGCGCATTTTCACACCGAGCGGCGATGGCAGGCGTTGCAGGCCGAGCTGGCGCGGCGGACCGCGGCGGCGGCCGATACCCGCAGCGACGCCGACCGGCACGGCACGGTGGGGGCGGTGGCGTGCGACGCGGCGGGCAACCTGGCGGCGGCCACCTCCACCGGCGGCATGACCGGCAAGCTGCCGGGCCGGGTGGGCGACAGCCCGGTGATCGGCGCCGGCACCTGGGCCGACAACGCCACCTGCGCCATTTCCGCCACCGGGCACGGCGAGTTCTTCATCCGCCACGCGGTCGCCCACGAGATCGCCAGCCGCATGCGCTTCCTGGGCGAGGGAGTGGCCGAGGCGGCGGAGAAAGTGGTGGCCGAGCTTGGCGCGCTGGGCGGCTCGGGCGGGCTGATCGCGGTGGACGCGGCGGGCAACGTGGCGCTGCCGTTCAACTGCGACGGCATGTATCGCGGCCGGATCGGCGCGGACGGGCGGGCGCTGACGGCGATCTACCGCGAGGCGCCGGCCGCGCACGGCTGATTGGCGCAGGTGGGGCTTGATCTGCGGCGGCCGGGACGCTAACGCCTGACGGTTGCGTGGCCATCGGGGCCGGCACGATCGGGAGAACGATGATGGGCTACAGGGTCGCGGTTGTCGGCGCCACCGGGGCGGTCGGACGCGAGATGCTGAAAACCCTGGCCGAGCGCAACTTCCCGGTCAAAGAGGTGGCCGCCCTGGCGTCCGGGCGCTCCACCGGCAGCGAGATCTCGTTCGGCGACAAGACGGTGCTGAAGGTCCAGAACCTGGATACGTTCGACTTCACCGGCTGGGATATCGGGCTGTTCAGCCCCGGCGCCGCGGTGTCGGCCATCCATGCCCCGCGCGCGGCGGAGGCCGGCTGCATCGTGATCGACAACACCAGCCATTTCCGCATGGAACACGACGTGCCGCTGGTGGTGCCGGAGGTGAACCCGCAGGCGCTGACCCGTATCCGCCGCGGCATCATCGCCAACCCGAACTGCTCGACCATCCAGATGGTGGTGGCGCTGAAGCCGCTGCACGACCGCTTCCGCATCAAGCGCGTGGTGGTCTCCACCTACCAGTCGGTCTCCGGCGCCGGCAAGGAAGGCATGGACGAGTTGCTGCTGCAGTCCCGCCGCAGCCTCGTGCACGATCAGATCATTCCGCAGCAGTTCACCAAACAGATCGCCTTCAACTGCATCCCCCATATCGACAAGTTCATGGATGACGGGTCGACCAAGGAGGAGTGGAAGATGGTGGTCGAGACCCGCAAGATTCTCGATCCCGACATCAAGGTGATCGCCACCTGCGTGCGGGTGCCGGTGTTCATCGGCCATGCCGAATCGATCAACGTGGAGTTCGAGCTGCCGGTGACCGCCTCGGCGGCGCGCGACGTGCTGCGCTCGGCCCCCGGGGTGGCGGTGATGGATACCCGCGAGGACGGCGGCTACATGACCCCGCTGGAATGCGCCGGCGAGGACGCGACCTTCGTCAGCCGGCTGCGCAAGGACCCCACCGTGGAGCATGGGCTGGCGTTCTGGTGCGTGTCGGACAACCTGCGCAAGGGTGCCGCGCTGAACGCGATTCAGATCGCCGAGACGCTGGTGGCCCAGGGCCTGCTGGCCCGCAAGGCCGCCTGAGACCGCGCGCATGGCCTGGCTGTGGCTCGCCGCGGCCGGGCTGTGCGAGGTGGTCTGGGTGGTGCTGCTGAAACAGGCGGACGGCTTCACCCGGCTGGTGCCCAGCATACTGACCGTCGCCACCCTGGCGGTCAGCTTCTACTGCATGTCCCAGGCGCTGCGCACGCTGCCGATGGGCACGGTGTACGCGGTGTGGACCGGCATCGGCGCGGCCGGCGGGCTGGTCTGGGGCATCCTGATGGAAGGCGAACCGGCCGGGGCGGTGCGCATCCTGTGCGTGGGGCTGATCCTGGCGGGGGTGGCGGGGTTGAAGCTGGGGTCGTGAGGTGCGGCCGGCAGGGGTAGGGAAGGCTGGGCGCTGCCCAGACCCGCCCATGTCTGGAAGTATCGGAGCCTATTCCGGTCGCGTTCACGGCGATCGAGCCACCGAAGAACGCGCCGCCGGTCTTCATCCCACCGTTGCGAGCAGCCGAAGCTCCGGAGCCAGATTTGGGGCATCAGAGTGCGGCTTCGAGGTGATCGAGACTTTCCAGTGCCGCGACCCATGCGCGGCATCGAAGAGGTCCTGCGTCGATGATCCGTCAGGTTCCGACCTGACCAGAACCTGCGACACCGAGACACCCAGCTTGCCAAGCAACGTCAGCAGTGTCCGCTGCACCGTCGGGGCGTCCCCAGCCATCGCAATCACTTCGCATGCTCCCGAATCAAAGGAAACGAGGGCATGCTTGCCGAACCGATTACTTGCGCCAAAAACCTCGCCGGTCCCTGCTGACCCGAGGAAGACAGCGGCTTGCCCCTCGGGAACCTGGGGCAAGTGGTTCGCCGCTATCCAATGGCGCAAGCCTGCCGGGTCGCCAGCGAAGCTCATGCAGGAGCGCACGAATAGACCGGCTACCTGTTCAGCATCACGGTCGGGCGCAGCAACCTGTGCGGCTGGCGGGCTGCAGCCCGCGATGGACACGGCAAGAAGCGCAGCAACGATGCTGGATTTGGGCATCACGAGTCAGGAACTTTCCCAAGGTACGTTGGCCAGCATTGCAGATCCATTGTATTGCGCATAGGGGTCAGCGATGCAAAGTTCCGCTTCACCGAATAAGTTAGCGGAAAAACCCGTCATGTATTACCGGCTTGCTTGCGCCTTCATGTGCGCATTTCTGTTGGGGAGCATCCAGGCCTCAGCAGAGGAGCTTGCAGGTTCTACGAGCTGCGCCGACTATCTTCGGATGCAAGCCGCGGACACGCAGCCCGGTGCCGATCGGACGATCGCACTCAGGCATGTCACGAGCCTCATGCACGAGTATTCCAAATATATTCTCCGTGGTCCCGACGGTAAACCGGTCCCGACGATCGTCGATTTCATCATCTCGTACAGCACCCATTATTGTCAGGGACATCCAGCGGCAACGGTCTTTGAAGCCGGACAGGCCATTGGTGCAGCGGAGCGGAAAGCGATAGCAGCTTCGACACGGAAGTAGGCGTCCTCCGTTGTTGTCGGCCTCGGTGACAGGGCTGGCTGACGACGACCTATGCGGCGACACGGCCCGCTGTGCAATTGTCAACAACTTCTGCAATATCTTCAATCATCCGAGGTCCAGGGGCTCGGCCCCTGGCGGGGTTCGGGGCAGCGCCCCGTGCTTGCTTTCCACCCCGCAAAGACCATCGCGTTGACCCCACCCACCGGCGGGTTTATGGGGTTTGCAGTTAATCGACCCGGCAAGCCAAGGAGTTGCGGCTGACATGACCGATGTCCGCGAGGCGCTGATGACAGGGCGCAAATCCGACGGGACCGCGGTGCGCCGGCCGTTGTCGCCGCATTTGCAGGTGTACAAGCCGCAGATCACCTCCGTGCTGTCGATCTTCCATCGCATGACGGGGGTGGCGCTGTCGGCGGGCACCTTGCTGCTGGTGTGGTGGCTGGTGGCGGCGGCGACGTCGGAAGGCGCGTATGCGACCGTTTCCGGATTTATCCGCTCGCCGATCGGCTGGCTGTTGCTGTTCGGCTGGTCGGTGGCGCTGTGGTTCCATTTCTGCAATGGCATCCGGCATCTGTTCTGGGATTTCGGGCACGGGTTCGAGTTGCCGCAGGTGCATGCCTCGGGCAAGGCGGTGCTGGTGGCGACCGGGGTGCTGACGCTGCTCACCTGGATCGTCGTGATCGCGTTCTGATCGGTTCGGCGGGGAAATTCGACATGGCAAATCCGAAGGCCGCCGAGGCGGCGATCATGCGCTCGATGCTGGGGCGCGCGCGCGGGCTGGGCTCGGCGAAGTCCGGCACGGCGCATTGGTGGGCGCAGCGGGTGACCGCGATGGCGCTGGTGCTGCTCAGCCTGTGGTTCATCGCCTCGGCGCTGCATTTGGCCGGGCAGCCGCGCGCGGCGGTGCTGACCTGGGCGGGCGGGCCGGTGACGGCGACGCTGCTGCTGGCGCTGGTGGTCGCCACCTTCCACCACATGCAGTTGGGCTTGCAGGTTGTCATCGAGGACTATGTTCATGCCGAGCGGTGCCGGCTGGCCTCGCTGCTGGTGATGAAGGCGGTGGTGGCGCTGCTGGCGCTCGCGGCGGTGATCGCGGTGCTGAAGCTGGCGTTTGCCGGGTAACACGACGTTGGGACGGGGCGCATGCGCCTGAACGGGACGATGAAGTCATGAACGCGATCAGCAAGCCTTCGGCCGGCGCCTATAACGTGGTGGACCACACCTATGACGTGGTGGTGGTGGGCGCGGGCGGCGCCGGGCTGCGGGCGACGCTCGGCATGGGCGCGGCGGGGCTGAAAACGGCCTGCATCACCAAGGTGTTCCCCACCCGCAGCCATACCGTGGCGGCGCAGGGCGGCATCGGCGCGGCGCTGGGCAACATGGGCGAGGACGACTGGCGGTGGCATATGTACGACACCGTCAAGGGGTCGGACTGGCTGGGCGACCAGGACGCCATCGAATACATGTGCCGCGAGGCGATTCCGGCGGTGTACGAGCTGGAGCATTTCGGGGTGCCGTTCAGCCGCACCGAGGACGGGCGCATCTACCAGCGGCCATTCGGCGGCCACATGAAGGAATATGGCAAGGAGCCGGCGATGCGCGCCTGCGCGGCGGCCGACCGCACCGGCCATGCCATTCTGCACACGCTGTACCAGCAGAGCCTGAAGCACGAGGTTGAGTTCTTCGTCGAGTATTTCGCGCTCGACCTGATCATGGACGACGAGGGCGCCTGCCGCGGCGTGATGGCCTGGTGCCTGGAGGACGGCTCCATGCACCGGTTCCGCGCGCAGAAGGTGGTGCTGGCGACCGGCGGGTATGGGCGGGCGTTCCTGTCCTGCACCTCGGCGCACACCTGCACCGGCGACGGCAACGGCATGGTGCTGCGCGCGGGCCTGCCCTGCCAGGACATGGAGTTCGTGCAGTTCCACCCGACCGGCATCTTCCCGGCGGGCTGCCTGATCACCGAGGGGGCGCGCGGCGAGGGCGGGTACCTGACCAATTCCGAGGGCGAGCGGTTCATGGAGCGCTATGCGCCCACCGCCAAGGACCTGGCCAGCCGCGACGTGGTCAGCCGCTCGATGACGCTGGAGATCAACGCCGGGCGGGGCTGCGGGCCGAACAAGGACCACATCATGCTCCATCTGGAGCATCTGGGGGCGGACATCCTGCATGAGCGGCTGCCGGGCATCAGCGAGACGGCGCGGGTGTTCGCCGGTGTGGACGTGAACAAGGCGCCGATTCCGGTGCTGCCGACCGTGCATTACAACATGGGCGGGGTGCCGACGAACTACCACGGCGAGGTGCTGCGCCCGACCGCCGAGAACCCGGACGCGACCGTGCCCGGGTTGATGGCCGTCGGCGAGGCGGCCTGCGTGTCGGTGCATGGGGCCAACCGACTGGGGACGAACTCGCTGCTCGACCTGGTGGTGTTCGGCCGTGCCGCCGCGCATCGCGCCGCCGAGACGGTGAAGGCCGGCGCCACCCAGGCGCCGCTGCCGCCCAAGGCGGGCGAGGCGGCGCTGGACCGGCTGGACGCCGCCCGCCATGCCAAGGGCGGGACCAAGGTGGCCGTGCTGCGCGACGACATGCAGCGCACCATGCAGGCGCATGCGGCGGTGTTCCGCAACTCCGAGAGCCTGACCCTGGGCGTGCAGAAGATGCAGAAGGTATGGCAGGGGCTGGACGACATGTCCGTCTCCGACCGCGGGCTGGTGTGGAACAGCGACCTGATGGAGGCGCTGGAGCTGCAGAACCTGATGGGCAACGCGATGACCACCATGGTCGGCGCCGAGGCCCGCAAGGAGAGCCGCGGCGCGCAGGCGCATGACGACTTCCCCGAGCGCGACGACGCCGAGTGGATGAAGCACACCCTGGCCTGGTGCGACGACAGCGGCGCGGTGACGCTCGCCTATCGCCCGGTCAAGATGCAGACGCTGACCAACGAAGTGTCGGTGTTCCCGCCGAAGAAGCGCGTGTACTGAGAGAGGGCAGACGCATATGGCCGAGTTCACGCTGCCGGCGAACAGCCGGGTTCAGGTTGGAATTACCCACAAGGCGCCGGCGGGCGCCAAGCGGGTGCGCTCGTTCAAGATCTATCGCTGGAACCCCGATGACGGGCGCAATCCGCAGACCGACACCTACGAGATCGACCTGGATGCCTGCGGGCCGATGGTGCTGGACGCGCTGATCAAGATCAAGAACGAGGTTGACCCGTCGCTGACGTTCCGCCGCTCCTGCCGGGAGGGCATTTGCGGCTCCTGCGCGATGAATATCGACGGGACGAACACGCTGGCCTGCCTGAAGCCGATCGACGAGGTGGCGGGCGACGTGAAGATCAATCCGCTGCCGCATATGCCGGTGGTGAAGGACCTGGTGCCGGATCTGAGCCAGGCCTATGCGCAGTTGCGCAGCATCGAGCCGTGGCTGAAGTCCGACACGCCCGCGCCGCCGGATGGCGAGCGGCTGCAGAGCAAGGACGAGCGGGCGAAGCTGGACGGCATGTGGGAGTGCATCCTGTGCTTCTGCTGCTCCACCGCCTGCCCCAGCTATTGGTGGAACGGCGACCGCTATCTGGGCCCGGCCGTGCTGCTGGCGGCGTATCGCTGGATTGCCGACAGCCGCGACGAGGATACCGGGGCGCGGCTGGATGCGCTGGAAGACCCGTTCAAGCTGTATCGCTGCCATACGATCATGAACTGCACCCAGACCTGCCCGAAGGGGCTGAACCCGGCCAAGGCGATCGCCGAGATCAAGACGCTGATGCTGGAGCGGCAGGTCTGACGGAAGCGCAGTGTTCTTTTTTGCAAAAAAGAACCAAAAAACTTTATCCGTTCGGGATTTATTTCCTGAACGGATAAAGTTTTTTTGCTTCTTTTTGTCCACAAAAAGAAGTCCTTCCTTGCCCGGATATGCCCCATGTTCGCCGGCGACCTGAGCCAGGGCGCCAGCCGCCGCGCGGCCTGGTTCGACAGCGTGGTTTTCGACCATTCGTTCTTTCGGATGGGCTGGAGCAACTTTGCCGAGGTGATCCCGGGCAAGCTCTACCGCGCCAACCACCCCACCCCGGGCCGGCTGGCGCGGCTGACGCAGCGGTTGGGGCTGCGCACGCTGATCAATCTGCGCGGGCACCGGGCCTGCGGGTCGGACGCGCTGTCGCGCGATGCGGCGGCGCGGCTGGGACTGGACCATATCGACATGGCGTTCGAGAGCCGGGGGGCGCCGCACCGCGAGCGCATCCTGCGCTTCCATGAGATCTACCGGAGCATGCGCACCCCGGCGCTGATGCACTGCAAGTCCGGAGCGGACCGGGCGGGGCTGGCCTCGGGGCTGGCGATCCTGTTCGAGGGCGGCACGGCGGCGCAGGCGCTGGGCCAGCTTTCCTGGCGGTTCGGGCATATCAGCCGCTCCAGCACCGGCATCCTGGATGCGTTTTTCGTGCACTATGCGGCGGTGGCGGAGGGCCGCAAGCCGTTCCTGGACTGGGTGCGCGAGGATTACGACGAGGCGGCGCTGCGGGCGGGCTTCGTCGCACACGGGCTTGCATCATTCCTGACGGATCGTGTTCTTATACGGGAATGACAACCAAGCGGACGCGGATTGAGGAGCTCGACGTTTTCCGCGGCCTCGCATCGGCCTCCGTGCTGCTGTTCCACTACATCGTACGCTATCCGCAGCTTTACCCCCGCGCCCATACGTCGGCGGGCTGGGAGCGGGTGATAGCGGCGGCGAGCGCGCTCACAACCGCCGATATCGGCGTGCTGGCGGTGTATGTTTTCTTTGTTATCAGCGGGTTCGTCATCGTCTGGACGGTGGACCGGTGCCGCACCTGGCAGGACTTCGTGGTTTCGCGCTTCTCGCGGCTGTATCCCACCTACTGGACAGCGATGCTGCTGACGACCGCGGTGGGCGTATTGGCGCCACTGCCGGGGCAGCACTACCCGGCCAGCATGGTGATGGCGAACCTGACCATGCTGCAGGGGGTCGCCAACATCCCCGACGTGGACGGCGTCTATTGGAGCCTGTTCGTCGAGTTGGTGTTCTACGTGATGATCGCCTTAATATTCGTCGCTGGACAGATGCACCGCATACACGAGATCTGCCTGCTGTGGCTTCTGATCGGCATTTCCAGCTTTGTTTTGGTAACGCACGGCGTTGGCGTGCCGTGGCGTATTCAGAAATACCTGCTGTTGCACTACGCGCATTTCCTGATTTCCGGGATCATGCTGTATCAGCTGTGGACGGGACGGCGGGTCTTGTTTTCCTATATTGTTCTCGGGCTCTGCGTCTGTTCGTTCATGGCCGCCTATCCCTGGAACGATGCGCTGGTATGCGCCGGCGTGCTGGTGTTGTTCGGGCTGGCGCTCGGCGGGTGGCTCCGCTGGATCTCCGTGCCGCCGCTGCGGTGGCTCGGCGCGATCTCGTATGCCCTCTATGTCATCCACCAGATGATCGGGTATCGGATCATACGGACCGCCGAGGCGTACGGAGTTTCGCAGGTCGCCGCCTTCCTGCTGGCCACCGCCGCCGCCCTGGCGATCGCCAGCGCGATAACCTACCTGATCGAGCGCCCGGCGATGCGGGCGATCCGCGGAGCGTGGCGCACCCGGCAAGCCGTGGCGGTGCAGGGTTCGGCTGGCTGATTCGGGCTGCGAGGCCCTATTGGCGGGCCACCGCCGGCTCGATCCGCAACAGGCGGAACTCGGCATTGGCGAAGGCCGGGCTGAGCCGCGTCGCGCTGTCGGCCACGATCAGCCCCACCCGCTCCCGGATGGCGGGCGGCGCTGCGGTGTCGAGCAGGAGGTACCGTGCTTGGTACCGCGCCGCGCTGTCCCAGAACGAGGCGGCGGTCGGCAGTTCCGGCCAGGAGACCGCCCGGCGCCCGGTCAGCAGCGCCACCGCTCGCGGATTCTGGGTCATCACCACCGCATCCGCCGGCACGATGCGGGCGACGGCGGCCAGCAATTCCTGGCTGGCGGGGCCGTCGAGCCGATGGCTGAGTGGGGCGAACAGCGCGTGCGTCGCGTAGAACGGGGCGTACATTGCCGCGAAGACCACCACCATCACCGCCGGCCCCGCCCGTTCCAGGCGGCTGCCCGCCAAAGCGGCACGGGCCGCGCCCAGGCCGTAGACCAGCAGCAGCGGCAGCACCGGCAGCGCGTAGCGGGTGGGTTCGCTGTGCACGGGATAGGCCAGCAGCAGGCCGAGATACAGGACGACGAACAGTTCAACCGCCGAGTCGCCCCGGCGGACGTTCAGCACGAACCCCCAGGCGATGCCCGCCAGCAGCAGCGCCAGCACCGGCGCGTTGGCGAGCCGGCCGAAGCTGAGGCCGAACAGTTCCACCACCGCCGACAGGTAGGACAAGGCGCCCCGGGCCAGCAGCGCCGGCAGGCCGCCCGGCGAGATCCGGTCGAAATAGGACAGGTAGGTCGCCGAGTCGGCACGCAGGACCGCGCCGACCGCGAGCGCCGCCGCCGCGCCGGCCAGCACCGCGACGGCGGACCGGCGACGGGCCGCCTTGCCCGCATCGAGCCGCCCCCGCGCGCGCCAGGCTTGCCAGACCAGCGCCAGCGCCAGCGCGATCGGCAGCACGAAGCCGATGGTGCGGGTGAGCGGCGCCATGGCCACCGCCACCGCCAGCGGAACCGGCCGCGCCTCGCGCAGGCACAGCAGCCCCAGGTAGCACCAGAACATGAACGCCACGTCCGACTCGACCGCGTCGCGATGGTTCATCAGCACCGGCGACAATCCGGCCGCCAGCAGCAGCAGCAGCGCCCAGCGGCCGCCAAGGCTGGGCCGCGCCAGGCGGAACAGCAGGTAGAGGCTGCCCGCCATCAGCAGCGCGGTGACGCCCGCCGCCGCCCGGACGTTCGGCCCGAACAGCGCGATGACCGGCGTCAGCACCAGCGGATAGCCGGCCGGATAGGCCCGCGGCGACATCATCGCGTTGGCAGGGTTGAAGACGAACGGCGTCGCGGCGTAATCGCGCCCGGCCAGAATATTCCCTGCATGCATCATATAGAGCGCGAAATCGCCGCCGCCCCAGCTTTCCGCCGGCCGTATCGTGGCGAGGCAGAGCACCGCGAAGGCGCAGCAGAAGGCGATGGCGACCAGCCGGACGTTCACCAACAGCCGCTCCCCGTCACGATGGGTGCAGGGTAACCGACGCCGTGCCGGCCGGCAAAGCCCAGGAAGCCGGCGAAGCGGGGGGCCTGTTCCAACCCCGGACATTTGCGGCTATTGCGCGACACAGAATGGACGCAGACATACAAGACACCCTCGCCCTCGGCCCGCTGCCCGCCTATCGCGCCCGCGTGGCCAAGGGCGTGCTGGCGGTGGACCCTTCGCAACAGATGGCGGCCGAGCGGCTGCAGGGGCTGTGGGCGCGGCTGCGCGGCTACGACCCGGCGCCCCGGCCGGCGGCCAATGGCGGGCTGCTGGGCCGGCTGTTGCGCCGCAAGCCGGCCGAAGGCGCCAATGAGGATCGGCCGAACGGCCTGTACCTGGTCGGCGAGGTCGGGCGCGGCAAATCCATGCTGATGGACCTGTTCTTCGCCGCCGCCGACGTGAAGCGCAAGCGGCGCATCCATTTCCACCAGTTCATGCAGGAGGCGCACCGGCGCATCCATGCCTGGAAGCGGGCCAACCCGGATGGGGTGGACCCGATTCCACCGCTGGCCGACGCCATCGCCGGCGAGGCGGCGCTGCTGTGCTTCGACGAATTCCAGGTGAACGATATCGCCGACGCGATGATCCTCGGCCGGCTGTTCCAGGCGCTGTTCGACCGTGCGGTGGTGGTGGTCGCCACGTCCAACATCACGCCGGACGACCTGTTCCGCGGCCAGCCGGGGCGCGACGCCTTCCTGCCGTTCATCGCGCTGATCAAGCAGAAGCTGGACGTGCTGGTGATCGAATCCGGCCGGGATTTCCGCCGCCAGCGCCTGCACGGCATGCCCACCTGGCATGTGCCGGTAGGGGGGCGGGCCGAGCGGGCGCTGGACGCGGCCTTTCGCGAACTCACCGGCGGCGCACCCCCGGCCCCTGCCCGGCTGACCGTGATGGGCCGCAGCCTGGAGGTGCCGGTGGCCGCCGAAGGGGTGGCGCGGTTCGATTTCCTGGAACTCTGCGGCCGGCCGCTGGGCGCCGGCGACTATCTGGCGATCGCTACCCATTTCCATACCCTGGTGCTGGACGGCATCCCGCGCCTGTCGCCGGACAATTATGACGAAGCGCGCCGCTTCATCGTGCTGATCGATGCGCTTTACGACCATCGGGTGAAGCTGATCGCCTCGGCCGACGCCAGGCCCGACGAACTCTACCGCCGCGGCGAGGGTGCCCGCGCGTTCGAGCGCACCGCCTCCCGGCTGGAGGAGATGCAGAGCGAGGACTACCTCGCCCTGCCGCACCTCACCTGAACCGCCCGCCCGATCCGGCGTCTTGCCGGGGCCGATGGTATGGGTTAGCAACACGCGCCTTCCGGGCCGCCGATGCTGGCGACTGCTGCCCCTCGCGACCGGTCGCGGCGATCGGGCGCCCGGCGGGTGCCGTTCCGTGCAACGCGGAACGGGAGGCTGAACCGTCGCAATTTTCGGCCCTGCCCTCGTGGCCTGGTAAGGATCCCTCCGCATGGCACGCAACAAGATCGCCCTGATCGGCGCCGGCAATATCGGCGGCACGCTGGCTCACCTGATCGGCCTCAAGGAACTGGGCGACGTCGTGATGTTCGACGTCTTCGGGGGTGTGGCGGCCGGCAAGGCGCTGGACCTGATGCAGTCCAGCCCGGTGGACGGCTTCGATGTCGCGATGTCCGGCGGCTCCGACTACGCCGCCATCGCCGGCGCCGACGTGGTGATCGTCACCGCCGGCTTCCCGCGCATGCCGGGCATGAGCCGCGACGACCTGCTGACCAAGAACGCCGAGGTGATGGGCCAGGTGGCCGCGGGCATCAAGGCGCATTGCCCCGATGCCTTCGTGATCTGCATCACCAACCCGCTGGACGTGATGGTGTGGGCGCTGCAGCAGAAGTCGGGTCTGCCCGCCAACAAGGTGGTCGGCATGGCCGGCGTGCTGGACAGCAGCCGCTTCCGCCTGTTCCTGGCGCAGGAATTCAACGTCTCGGTCGAGGACGTGACCGCCTTCGTGCTGGGCGGCCATGGCGATACCATGGTGCCGCTGACCCGCTACTCCACCGTCGCCGGCATCCCGGTGCCGGACCTGGTGAAGATGGGCTGGACCACCCAGGCGAAGATCGACGCCATCTGCGAGCGCACCGCCAATGGCGGCGGCGAGATCGTCAAGCTGCTGGAGCGCGGCAGCGCCTTCTACGCCCCGGCCGCCAGCGCGGTGGCCATGGCCGAGGCCTACCTGAAGGACAAGCGCCGCGTGCTGCCCTGCGCGGTGATGCTGAACGGCGAATACGGCCAGTCCGGCTTCTACGTCGGCGTGCCGGTGGTGATCGGCAAGAACGGCGTGGAGAAGATCGTCCAGGTCGAGCTGAACGCCGCCGAGCAGGCCGCCTTCGACAAGTCCTGCGCCGCCGTCGGCAAGCTGATCGCCGACTTCAAGGCCCTGGGGGTCTGATCGCATGAACATCCATGAGTACCAGGGCAAGGAACTGCTGAAGAAATACGGCGTCGCCGTGCTCGACGGCTATGTCGCCTGGACGCCGGAGGAGGCCGAGGCCGCCGCGGCGAAGCTGCCCGGCCCGGTCTACGTGGTGAAATCGCAGATCCATGCTGGCGGCCGCGGCGCTGGCCGCTTCGCCGACGACCCGAACGGCAAGGGCGGCGTCCGCCTCGCCAAATCCGCCGCCGAGGTGAAGGCGGCGGCCGAGGCGATGATCGGCCACACCCTGATCACCAAGCAGACCGGCCCGGCCGGCCGCCGCGTCAACCGTATCTATGTGGAAGCGGGCTGCGACATCGCGCGCGAGCTGTACCTGTCGCTGCTGATCGACCGCGCCACCTCGCGCGTCACCATCATGGCCTCCACCGAGGGCGGCATGGAGATTGAGGAGGTGGCCGAGCACCACCCCGAGAAGATCGTCCGCGTCACCGTGGACCCCGCCGCCGGCATCTGGCCCTATCACGGCCGCCGCCTGGCCGCCGCCCTGGGGCTGACCGGCAAGCAGGTGGGCGTGTTCGGCAAGTTCGTCACCGCGATGTACACCGCCTTCACCGCGCTGGACTGCGCCATCGTCGAGATCAACCCGCTGGTGGTCACCAAGGCCGGCGATGTGGTGGCACTGGATGCCAAGGTGAGCTTCGACGATAACGCGCTGTACCGCCACCCGGACATCGAGAAGCTGCGCGACGAGGCCGAGGAAGACCCCAAGGAGCTGGAAGCCGCCAAATACGCGCTGAACTACGTGGCGCTGGACGGCACCATCGGCTGCATGGTCAACGGCGCCGGCCTGGCGATGGCGACCATGGACATCATCAAGCTGTACGGCGCCTCGCCGGCCAACTTCCTCGATGTCGGCGGCGGCGCCACCAAGGAGCGGGTGACCGCGGCGTTCAAGATCATCCTGTCCGACCCGAACGTGGAGGGCATCCTGGTCAACATCTTCGGCGGCATCATGCGCTGCGACGTGATCGCCGAGGGCGTGGTCGCCGCGGCGCGCGAGGTGAGCCTGAACGTGCCCCTGGTGGTGCGGCTGGAAGGCACCAACGTGGAGCTGGGCAAGGAGATCATGGCCAAGTCCGGCCTGCCGATCATCTCCGCCGACAACCTCGCCGACGCCGCCGAGAAGGTCGTCCGCGCCGTGAAGGAAGCCGCCTGATGGCCGTTCTCGTCGATGCCAACACGAAGGTGATCACCCAGGGCTTCACCGGGGCGCAGGGCACCTTCCATTCCGAGCAGGCGATCGCCTACGGCACCAAGGTGATGGGCGGCGTGACCCCCGGCAAGGGCGGCACCACCCACCTGAACCTGCCGGTGTTCGACACGGTGGCCGAGGCGGTGGAGCGCACCGGCGCCACCGCGAGCGCCATCTACGTGCCGCCGCCCTTCGCGGCCGACGCCATCCTGGAGGCGATCGACGCCGAGATGCCGCTGATCGTGTGCATCACCGAGGGCATTCCGGTGCTGGACATGGTGCGCGTGAAGCGGGCGCTGTCGGGCAGCAAATCGCGTCTGATCGGGCCGAACTGCCCGGGCGTGATCACGCCCGACGCCTGCAAGATCGGCATCATGCCCGGCCATATCCACCGCCGCGGCAAAATCGGCATCGTCAGCCGCTCTGGCACGCTGACCTACGAGGCGGTGGCGCAGACCACGGCGGCCGGGCTCGGCCAGTCCTCCTGCGTCGGCATCGGCGGCGACCCGGTGAAGGGGACCGATTTCATTGAGGTCCTGGAAATGTTCCTGGCCGATCCTGAGACCGAGGCGGTCATCATGATCGGGGAGATCGGCGGACAAAGCGAGATCGACGCGGCCGAGTTCATCGCCCGCAACAAGGTGAAGAAGCCCACCGTCGGCTTCATCGCCGGCGCCACCGCCCCTCCGGGCCGGCGCATGGGCCATGCCGGCGCGGTGATCAGCGGCGGGCGCGACACCGCGGCGGCCAAGTTCGAGGCGATGCGCATGGCCGGCATCCATATTTCGGAAAGCCCGGCGGCGCTGGGCAGCACGATGGTGAAGGCGCTGCGCGGGTAACCACGCCCGCGCACGCGATGTTTTCTGACGGAGCGGCGATACGCCGTGATTGAGTGAGCGCTGATTGAGTGGCCGGCGGCGCGGCACCCTTCAGCCCGCCGCCGCAGGAGGAAAGCCGGCGGGGCCCCTGCCCCGCCGCACAACACGCCGCAGACCCATGCGGTGGACGCACATCGGCAACACCCCGGCCTGCCTGCGCAGCGCCGGGAAAATGCATATGTTCCCGGCGCGCGGCACCGGCCGCGGCTTCGGACAGGACGAGGGAATACCATGGCAGGCGTCGACATTCTCGCCACCGCCTTCAACGGGGCCAACGCGGCGTTCATCGCCGACCTCTACGCGCGCTGGGTGGCCAACCCGGCCGGCGTGGACGCCAGCTTCGCGGAGCTGTTCGCCGCCCTGAACGACGAGGCGCGCGCGGTGCTGTCCGACGCTTCCGGCGCCTCCTGGGCGCCTCGCCGCTTCGATGTCGGCGAGCCAGAGCCGGCCCGCCCCGCCGCCAAGGCAGCCCCCGCGGCCGCCAAGACCGACGCCAAGACCGACGCCAAGACCCTGGGCGTCACCCCCGAGCAGGTCCGCACCGCCATCACCGACAGCCTGCACGCCCTGATGATGGTGCGCACCTACCGGGTGCGCGGCCATCTGGAGGCGCAGCTCGACCCGCTCGGCCTGCAGGTGCCCAAGCCGCACCCCGAGTTGGACCCGGCGACGCACGGCTTCACCGAGGCGAACATGGACCGCCCGGTGTTCCTCGACCACGTGCTGGGCCTGGAGACCGCCACCCCGCGCGAGATCCTGAAGATCCTGCGCGAGACCTATTGCGGCCCGATCGGCGTCGAGTTCATGCACATCCAGGACCCCGACCAGAAGGCCTGGATCCAGCGCCGCGTGGAGGGTGCGCCCTGGCGCCACGCCTTCGACGCCGAGACCCGCAAGACCGTGCTGCGCCAGCTGACCGAGGCGGAGGGGCTGGAAGCCTTCTGCCAGAAGCGCTTCGTCGGCACCAAGCGCTTCGGGCTGGAGGGGGCGGAGGTGACCATCGCCGCCCTGCACGCCGTGATCGCGTCCGCCGCCGGCGCCGGGGTGAACGAGATCGCCATCGGCATGCCGCATCGCGGCCGGCTCAACACGCTCGTGAACGTGGTGAAGAAGCCCTACACCCAGTTGTTCAGCGAGTTCGGCGGCGCCAGCTTCAAGCCCGACGACGTGCAGGGCTCGGGCGACGTGAAATACCACCTGGGCACCTCCACCGACATGGAGATCGGCGGAAACAAGGTGCATCTGTCGCTGCAACCCAACCCCTCGCACCTTGAGGCGGTCGATCCGGTGGTGATCGGCAAGGTCCGCGCCCGCCAGGACATGGCCGGCGACACCCGCGCCCGCCGCTCGGTGCTGGCCATCCTGATGCATGGCGACGCCGCCTTCGCCGGCCAGGGGCTGGTCTATGAGACGCTGGCGATGAGCCAGCTGATCGGCTACCGCACCGGCGGCACCATCCACGTGGTGGTCAACAACCAGATCGGCTTCACCACGGTGCCGGCGCACGCCTATTCGGGCCTGTATTGCACCGATGTCGCCAAGTCCATCCAGGCGCCGGTGCTGCACGTGAACGGCGACAACCCCGAGGCGGTGGTCTGGTGCGCCCAGATGGCCGCCGAGTTCCGCCAGGAATTCGGCTGCGACTTCGTGCTGGACATCGTCTGCTACCGCCGCCACGGCCACAACGAGACCGACGAGCCGGCCTTCACCCAGCCGATCATGTATCGCGCCATCAAGGACCTGAAGACCACGCGCGCGCTGTACGCCGAGCGCCTGGTCGCCGAGGGCGTGCTGACCGCCGCCGACGCGCAGGCCATGTGGGACAGCTTCACCGCCGAGCTGGAAAACGCCTACAAGGCCGCCCAGGCCTATAAGCCGAACAAGGCCGACTGGCTGGAAGGCCATTGGGCCGGCCTGTCCACCCCGGGTAAGGAGGAGGAGTGGACCGACGACGCCACCGCCGTCGATGCCGCCACCCTGAAGCAGGTGGGCGAGGCGATCTCCCTGGTGCCCGAGGGTTTCGACGTCAACAGCAAGATCGTCCGCCAGCTCGAAGCCAAGCGGGCGATGATCGACAGCGGCGAGGGCGTGGACTGGGCCACCGGCGAGGCGCTGGCCTATGGCACGCTGCTGCTGGAGGGCCACCGCGTCCGCCTCTCCGGCGAGGACGTGCAGCGCGGCACCTTCAGCCAGCGCCACGCCGTGCTGATCGACCAGGCCAACCAGAACGAATACACGCCGCTTAACAACATCGCCCTCGGCCAGGCGAAGATCGAGATCTACAACTCGCTGCTCTCCGAGGTCGGCGTGCTCGGCTTCGAATACGGCTACACCCTGGCCGACCCGCGCAGCCTGGTGCTGTGGGAGGCGCAGTTCGGCGATTTCGCCAACGGCGCGCAGGTCATCATCGACCAGTTCCTGGCCAGCGGCGAGACCAAGTGGCTGCGCATGTCCGGCCTGGTGATGCTGCTGCCGCACGGCCATGAGGGCCAGGGGCCGGAGCATTCCTCCGCCCGCCTGGAACGCTACCTGCAACTCTGCGCCGAAAAGAACATGGCGGTGGGCAACCTCACCACGCCCGCCAACTACTTCCACGCGCTGCGCCGGCAGATGAAGCGCAACTACCGCAAGCCGCTGGTGCTGATGACGCCCAAGAGCCTGCTGCGCCACAAGCTGGCGGTCTCCGCCCTGGCGGATTTCGCGCCGGGCAGCCGCTTCATGCCGGTGATCCCCGAGACCGACACGCTGGCGGCGCCGGAGGCGGTGAAGCGCGTCGTGCTGTGCAGCGGCAAGGTCTACTACGACCTGCTGGCCGAGCGCCGGGCGCTGGGCATCAAGGACGTGGCGATCGTGCGGATCGAGCAGCTCTATCCCTTCCCGGTGGTGTCGCTGCCCAAGGCGCTCGCCCCCTACCACAACGCCCAGGTGGTGTGGTGCCAGGAGGAGCCGGAGAACATGGGTGCCTGGACCTTCGTCGACCGCCGCATCGAGAAGGTGCTGGGCGAGCTCGACATTTCCGCCAAGCGCCCCAGCTACGAGGGCCGACCCGAGGCGGCCAGCCCGGCCACGGGCCTCGCCAAGGTGCATGCCGCCGAGCAGGCCGCGCTGGTGCGGGCGGCGCTCAGCATCGATTGAGGATATTCTTTTTGGGAGAAAAGAACCAAAAACGCTGTCCATTGGAACGCCGGAATCACCGCGTCCCTTAACGGATAAAGTTTTTTGCTTCTTTTTGTTCACAAAAAGAAGACCTGCCTTACGTGCGACCCGACCGAAGAACAAGGACTGGACCCGACCTCATGGCGACCGAGATCAAGGTGCCCTCGCTGGGCGAAAGCGTCACCACGGCCACTGTGGCCCGCTGGATGAAAAATCCCGGCGACAGCGTGGCCGCCGACGAGCCGCTGGTGGAGTTGGAGACCGACAAGGTCACCGTGGAAGTGAACGCGCCAGCGGCCGGCACCCTGTCCGAGATCACCGCCGCCGCCGGCGCCGAAGTCGAGGTCGGCGCCGTTCTGGGCCTGGTTGCCGCCGGTGGCGCCGCCAGGCCCGCCGCGCCGCCCCCGGCACCCGCGAGCAAGCCGGTGGAGCATGAGCGCCCCGCCGCCAATCCCGCCGCCGGCGTCAACCCGCCGCCCACGCCCTCCGGCCCGGTCGCGCGCCCGGCCACCCCGCCGTCGGACCACGCGCCGCTGCCCGCCGCCGCCAAGATGATGGCGGAAACCGGCGTGTCGGCCGCCCAGGTCGGAGTCGGCGCCGGCAAGGACGGCCGCATCACCAAGGGCGACGTGCTGGCCTTCCTCAGCCAGCCGGCCGCCGCCACCGTAGCCGCGCCCGCCGTCAAGGCGCCCCGCGCGCTGGAGCAGGGCGAGGAGCGGGTGAAGATGACCCGTCTGCGCCGCACCATCGCCACTCGCCTGAAGGAGGCGCAGAACACCGCCGCCATGCTGACCACCTTCAACGAGGTGGACATGAGCGCCGCGATGGCGCTGCGCAGCGAGTACAAGGACGCCTTCGAGAAGAAGCACGGCGGCGTGCGCCTGGGCTTCATGTCCTTCTTCGTGCGCGCCTGCGTGGCCGCGCTGAAGGAGTTCCCGGCCGTCAACGCCGAGATCGACGGCGAGGACATCGTCTACAAGCACTTCGTCCACATGGGCATCGCCGTCGGCGGCGCCAACGGTCTGGTCGTCCCGGTCATCCGCAACGTGGACGCGATGGGCTTCGCGCAGATCGAGAAGGCCATCGGCGATTTCGGCCGCCGCGCCCGCGACGGCGCGCTGAAGCTGGACGAGCTGACCGGCGGCACCTTCAGCGTCACCAATGGCGGCGTCTATGGCAGCCTGATGTCCACGCCCATCCTCAACCCGCCGCAATCGGCCATTCTGGGCATGCACAAGATCCAGGACCGCCCGATGGCGGTCGGCGGCCAGGTGGTGATCCGCCCGATGATGTATCTGGCGCTGTCCTATGACCACCGGATCGTGGACGGGAAGGAGGCCGTGTCCTTCCTGGTGCGCGTCAAGGAAGGCGTGGAAGATCCCCGGCGGCTGCTGCTCGACCTGTAAGACCATCATGAGGAAGGCGTTCTTTTTTGAAAAAAAGAACCAAAAAACTTCTGTCCGTTTAGGTTCCAGCCCAATCGGATAAAGTTTTTTTGCTTCTTTTTGTTCACAAAAAGAAGGCCTTCCTACCCCTTGCTCCGCAAAAGGCCCTCCGTCATGGACAGTTTCGACCTCATCGTCATCGGCGCCGGCCCCGGCGGCTATGTCTGCGCCATCCGCGCCGCCCAGCTCGGCATGAAGGTCGCCTGTGTCGAGCAGCGCGCCACCCTTGGCGGCGTGTGCCTCAACGTGGGCTGCATCCCCTCCAAGGCGCTGCTGCAATCCTCGGAGAACTTCCAGGAAACCACCCACGCCCTGGCCGACCACGGCATCCTGGTCGAGGGCGTGAAGCTGGACCTCGCCCGCATGCAGGCCCGCAAGGGCGAGGTGGTCGGCGCCAACGTCAAGGGCGTCGAATTCCTGTTCAAGAAGAACAAGATCACCTGGCTGAAGGGCGCCGGCCGCGTCACCGCCCCCGGCCGCGTCGCCGTGGACGGCACCGAATACGCGGCCAGGCACATCGTCATCGCCACCGGCAGCGAGAGCATGCCGCTGGCGGGCGTGGAGGTGGACGAAAAGACCATCGTCACCTCCACCGGCGCGCTGGAGCTGGACCGCGTTCCCGGCCACCTGGTGGTGATCGGCGGCGGGGTGATCGGCCTGGAACTGGGCAGCGTGTGGCGCCGCCTAGGCGCGCAGGTCACCGTGGTGGAGTTCCTCGACCGCCTGATCCCCGGCAATGACGGCGAGGTGGCCAAACAGTTCGAGCGTATCCTGGCCCGCCAGGGCATGAAGTTCCGCCTGTCCACCAAGGTCACCGGCGCCACCAAGGGCGCCGACGGGGTCACCCTCACCCTGGAATCCGTCAAGACCGGCAAGACCGAGACGCTGGTGGCGGACGTGGTGCTGCTGGCCATCGGCCGCCGCGCCTACACCGCGTCGCTGGGCCTCGCCGAGGTCGGCGTGGCGACCGATCCGCGCGGCCGCGTGGTCACGGACGGGCATTTCGCCACCAATATCCCCGGAATCTACGCCATCGGCGACGTTATTGCCGGCCCGATGCTCGCCCACAAGGCCGAGGAGGAGGGCGTGGCCGTCGCCGAGATCATCGCCGGCCAGGCCGGCCATGTGAACTACGACGCCATCCCCGGCGTCATCTACACCTGGCCCGAGGTCGCCTCCGTCGGCAAGACCGAGGAGGAGCTGAAGGCCGCCGGCATCGCCTACAAGGTGGGCAAGTTCCCCTTCACCGCCAACGGCCGCGCCCGCGCGATGGGCGCCACCGAGGGCTTCGTCAAGATCCTGGCCGACGCCACCACCGACCGCGTGCTGGGCGCCCACATCATCGGCCCCGACGCCGGCACGCTGATCGCCGAGGTCGTCACCGCGATCGAATTCGGCGCCAGCGCCGAGGACGTGGCCCGCACCTGCCATGCCCATCCGACGCTGAGCGAGGCGGTGAAGGAAGCCGCCCTCGCCGTGGACGGCCGCGCCCTGCACATCTGACCGCCGGGCTTCCCAAGCGGCGGAAATGGATTAAGGTCCAGGGGCTTGGCCCCCTGGCGGGGCTCGGGGCGCAGCCCCGCCCTGCTTCCCTTGCGCTGGATCGTGGCATGCCGACCCCCCTCGCACTCACCATGGGCGACCCCGCCGGCATCGGCGGCGAACTGTCCATCCGCGCCTGGCAGGCCCGCCGCTTCGGCCGCCCCTTCGTGGCGCTGGACGACCCCGACCGCCTGGCCGACATCGCCAGGACCCTCGGCCTGGACGTGCCGATCCGCGCCGTGAACGCCGCCGGCGCGGCGGGTGCGGTGTTCCGCGAGGCGCTGCCGGTGCTGCCGATGAAGCTGGCCGCCCGGGTGCGCCCCGGCACGCCCGACCCGGCCAATGCGCCGGCCGTCATCGCCTCCATCGAGCAGGCGGTCCGCCTCACCCTGGCCGGCGAGGCCGCCGCCGTGGTGACCAACCCGATCCACAAATCCTCCCTCTACGGCATCGGCTTCCCCTATCCCGGCCACACCGAGTTCCTGGCCACCCTCACCGGCGCCCCCCTGCCGGTGATGATGCTGGCCAGCCCCGACCTGCGGGTGGTGCCGATCACCGTGCACGCCAGCCTGCGCCGCATGCTGGACATGATCACCGTGGAGCGCATCCTGGCCGTCACCCGCGTCACCGTGCAGGCGCTGCAGCGCCACTGGGGCATCGCCAGCCCGCGCGTGGCCATGGCCGGCCTGAACCCGCATGCCGGCGAGGACGGCACCATGGGCGAGGAGGAGATCACCGTCATCGCCCCCGCCATCGCCCAACTCCGCGCCGAGGGCATCGACGTCTCTGGCCCCTTCGCGGCGGACAGCATGTTCACCCCCGAGGCCCGCGCCCGCTACGACGTGGCGATGGGCATGTACCACGACCAGGCGCTGATCCCGCTCAAGACGCTGGACATGCACCATGGCGTGAACACCACGCTCGGCCTGCCAATCATCCGCACCTCGCCCGACCACGGCACCGCCTTCGCCATCGCCGGCCAGGGCATCGCCGACCCCACCAGCCTGATCGCGGCGATCGACCTCGCCGCCGAACTCGCGTCCCGCAAGGAGGCCGCATGAAACCCCAACGCCTGGGCGTCAACGTCGACCACGTCGCCACCTTGCGCAACGCCCGCGGCGAGGCCTACCCCGACCCGTTGTTGGCCGCCCAGGTGGCCATCGCCGCCGGCGCCGACGGCATCACCATCCATCTGCGCGAGGATCGCCGCCACATCCGCGACGCCGACGTGCTGCGCATCCGCGGCCTGATCGACAAGCCGCTGAATTTCGAGATGGCCGCCACCGAGGAGATGGTGGAGATCGCGCTGCGCACCCGCCCGCACGGCTGCTGCCTGGTGCCGGAAAAGCGCAGCGAGGTCACCACCGAGGGCGGGCTGGACGTGGCCGGCCACCGCATGGCCCTCGCCCCCATGGTCGGCCGCCTGCGCGACGCCGGCATCCGCGTGTCGATGTTCGTGGACCCCGACTGGGCGCAGCTTGAGGCCAGCGCCGAAATCGGCGCCGCCGTGGTGGAACTACACACCGGCGCCTATTGCCACGGCCGCGAGGGCGAATTGCAGCGCCTGGTCGAAGCTGCCGGCCTCACCGAATCGCTCGGCCTGGAATGCCACGCCGGCCACGGCCTCACCTTCGACAATGTCGGCCCGATCGCCGCCATCCCGGAGATCGTGGAACTCAACATCGGGCATTTCCTGATCGCCCGCGCCATCTTCGACGGGCTGCCAGCGGCGGTGCAGCGGATGAAGGCGTTGATGCGGGCGGCTCGGGGAGAGTGAAGGAAGGAAGCAGTTCTTTTTTGGAAAAAAGAACCAAAAAACTTTTATTCGCTGGGCTCTCCGCGGAGGACGCCGGGGAATAAAAAGTTTTTTTGCTTCTTTTTGTTCACAAAAAGAAGTCTGCCTCCCTTTAATTCACCCCCACCGCATCCCCAAACGCCTCCCCGATCGGCCGCCGCACCACGATATCGGCAATCTCGTCCATCGGCGTCGGCTCGCGGTTGACGATCGCCAGCCGCGCCCCGTTCTGCACCGCCAGCACCGGTAGCGCGGCCGCCGGATAGACCACCAGCGACGAGCCGAGCACGATGAACAACTCGGCCGCCTGCGCCTCCTCCCGCGCCCGGCGCATCGCCGCCTCCGGCATCGGCTGGCCGAACGAGACGGTCGCCGTCTTCACCAGCCCCAGGCAGCGCCGGCAGCGCGGCGACCGGCCGCCCGCCTCGAAGGCCGCGCGCATCTCGTCCATCTCGTGGCGGGTGTCGCATTCCAGGCAGGCGGCATAGGTGGTGTTGCCGTGCAGTTCGATCACCTGAGCCGCGTCCAGGCCGGATTGCTGGTGCAGCCCGTCGATGTTCTGCGTCACCACCGCCCGCGCCCGCCCGCGCCGCACCAGCGCCTCCACCGCCCGGTGGCCGCGATTGGGCCGCGCCGCGCGCATCGCCGCGTCGCCCTCGAAACGCCGGCGCCAGGCCTCCTGCCGCGCCTCCTCGCTGTCCAGGAAATCCTGGAACAGGATCGAGGTCTTGCGCGTCCATATCCCGCCCGGGCTGCGGAAATCCGGGATGCCCGACTCGGTGCTGATGCCGGCGCCGGTGAACAGCGCGATGCGTCCGGCGCTGGCGATCGCCTCGGCCAGGGCCGTGGTCTCAGGCTCGGTGCTCATCTCGCCTCCTCGGTCGCGCCCGATTTGTCTGTCGTGGTTGGGCTGGGTAGCATCGCCCGATTCCAGAGGAGACGGCCAGCCATGGCAATCGGCATGCAACTCGGCGACATCACCATCCAACGCATCATCGAGCAGCAGGCGCCGCTGTTCGACCCGCTGACCTTCCTGCCCAACCTGACGCCCGAATTGCTGGCCGAACACCGCCACTGGCTGGAGCCGGAGGCGCTGGACCCGGTGACCGGCATGCTGATCCTGTGCATCCAGTCCTATCTGGTGCGCACGCCGCACCACACCATCCTGGTCGATACCTGCGTCGGCAACGACAAGACCCTGCCGGCGCACCCGTTCTGGCACCAGCAGAAAAGCCAGTCCTATATGCGCCAGCTCGCCGCCGCCGGCGTGGGGGTGGACGACATCGACTACGTCATGTGCACCCACCTGCACGTGGACCATGTCGGCTGGAACACCAGGCTGGAGAACGGCCGCTGGGTGCCCACCTTCCCCAAGGCGCGCTACCTGTTCGCCGAGAAGGAGCTGGAATTCTGGACCGGGCGCCACGCCGAGGCACCCTCGCCGATCTTCGCGGAAAGCGTGCTGCCCATCGTCGCCGCCGGCCGCAACGACCGCATCACCAGCAGCACGGCACTCAACGACCATGTGCGCCTGGAGCCCACGCCCGGCCACACACCCGACCACTACGCCGTGCAGCTCGGCCGCGGCGCCACCAGCGCGGTGCTGACCGGCGACCTGCTGCATTCGCCGCTCCAGGCCCGCTTCCCGCACATCTCCATGCGCGCCGACACCGACCAGAACCAGTCGGCGCAGACCCGCCGCCGCTTCCTGGAGTGCTATTGCGACACCAGCACGCTCGTTTGCACCGGCCATTTCCCCAGCCCTTCGACGGGACGGGTGACGCGGTGGGAGGATGGGTTCAGGTTGCGGGCCGAGTGAAGGAAGGGGTTCTTTTTGTTCACAAAAAGAAGTCTTCCCTACCTCAATGCCGCGACGATCTGCACCAGGTTATGCCGCATCATCGCGATATACGTCGCCGCTGGCCCGTCCGGCGGCGACAGCGCGTCGGAATAGAGTTCACCGCCCACCCGCACCCCGGTATCGCGGGCGATCTGCCCCAGCAGCGTGTTGTTGCTGATATTCTCGAAGAACAGCGCGGTGATGTGCTCGCCGCGGATCTGCCGTTCCAGGGCCGCGATATCCTTGGCGGTCGGCTCGCTTTCGGTCGAGAGGCCGAGCGGGGCGCGGAATTCCAGGCCGTAGGCACGGCCGTAATAGGCCAGCGCGTCATGCGTGGTGATCACCCGCCGCCGCGCCGCCGGAATCGGCGCGTAGGCGGCGCGGATATCGGCGTCCAGCCGGTCGAGTTGCACCAGATAGGCCGCCGCCCCGGCGCGATAGGCATCTGCCCCGGCCGGGTCGATGGCCGCCAGCCCATCGCGGATGGTGGCGACGTAGCGCTTCACGTTGGCCACGTCCTGCCAGGCATGCGGGTCGTACTGCCCCTCCGCCGGATCGGCCCCGGCCGCGCCGCCGGTGGCCGGATGCAGCGGCCTGACACCCTTGGAGGCCACCACGATCCGCCCCTTGAAGCCGCTCGCCTGCGCCATGCGGGCCGACCAGCCTTCCACCCCCAGCCCGTTCAGCACCAGCATGTCGGCGCCGGCCAGGGTGCGCAGATCGGACGGGCGCGGCTCGTATGCGTGCAGATCCTGGTCCGGCCCCACCAGGGACACGACCCGCACCCGCCCGCCGGCCACCTGTCGCACCAGGTCGGCAAGGATGGAAAAGCTGGCCACCACCACCAGCGGCGGCGCGGCGGCCGCCGGCAGCAGGGCGGCGGACAGCAGCAGCAGGCTTCGGCGTGCGAGCATGGCATAAGGCCCTTCGGAACGTGACGAAGAACGTTATAACATAACATTCCAAGCCCACAACCCCGATGAACCCAGCAGGTTCATCGAGGCCGGCAACCCACACTCCAAACGAATAAAAGTTTTTTGGTTCTTTTTTTCAAAAAAGAACAAGTCTTCTTTGTTTGAAAACAAAGAAGCAAAAAAACTTTGTTCGCTGGTCTTCCCTCAGGCTGCGGCGGCCAGTTTCAGGCCGCTGGCGTCGAAGGCGTCGAACAATTTCTGTGCCGCCGCGGCGTCCAGCTTCAGGTGCGGCGGGCGGATATTGGTCCAGGCCGCATCGCCGGTGTTGCGTGCCACCAGCGCCTTCAGGCCGGGGATCAGCGGTGCCGAAACCACCGCCTTGCGGATGGCGCTGAGCTGCACCTGCGCCTCGGCGCCCTTGGCGTTGTTCCAGTTGGCATAGACCACCGCGCTGGCGGCGCAGCCGACATTGGCGGCAGCCGTGATGCAGCCGGCGCCATTGGCGTTCAGCAGCGAATGCAGCGCGCCGTCATCGCCGCAATATACCTCGAACCCCTCGCCTGCGAAGGCGTCGGCATAGCTTTTGGTGTTGGCGAAGTCGCCGCTGCTGTCCTTGATGCCCTTCACCTTGCCCGGATAGGCCTTCAGCAGGCGCGCGATGAAGCCCACCGTGAACGGAATCGCCGACTGCGCCGGGAAATGGTACAGGTAGAACTTGATATCGCCGCCAACCCGCTGGATCACCTCGGAAAAATACGCGAACAGCCCGTCCTCGCTGGGGTTCTTGTAGTAGAACGGCGGCAGCAGCAGCGCGCCGCGGCAGCCCTGCGCCTCGGCATGGCGGGTCAGCTTCACGGTGTCGGGGATGGCTGTGGTGCCGGTGCCCGGCATCATCAGCCGGCCGGGAATGCCGCTCGCCACCATGCCTTCCAGGAAGGCCAGCCGCTCGTCGATGCCCAGCGAATTCGCCTCGCTGGTGGTGCCCAGCACGGCCAGGCCATTGCAGCCATTGGCCAGCAGCCATTTCGCATGCGCGGCGGTGCGGCCCAGGTCGATCGACAGGTCGGCGTTCATGGCGGTCAGCACCGCGGCGTTGACGCCGCCGTAAAGCGCGTTCTGCAGCATTCCAGGGGTTTCCTTCTCAGTCCGTGGGGTTCTCGGAGGTGTCCGGGCGGCGGCGGCGCGGGATCTTGCCGGGCCAATCGACGATGTGATGGTCCAGCGGGCCGGCCTGGCGCTCGCCCACCGCGCGGCCGCGCACCGAAACGCCGGCGCTGTGGACCGTCTCGGGGTCGCCCGAAACCAGCGGGTGCCACCACAGCAGGTCGCGCCCCTCGTCGAGCCGGCGATAGGCGCAGCTCGGCGGCAGCCAATTGATCTCGCGCAGCGCCGCCGGGGTCAGGCTGACGCAATCCGGCACGTGGCGCTGGCGGGTTTCATAGTGGGTGCAGCGGCACTCATGCAGGTCCAGCAGCCGGCAGGCCACGTTGGTGTAGCACAGCTGCCCCTGCTCGGTACCGTCCTCATAGATCAGCTTGTTCAGGCAGCACCGGCCGCAACCGTCGCACAGCGATTCCCATTCGGCCTGCGACATCTCGTCCAGGCGCTTGGTCTTCCAGAACGGTTCGGGCGTCTCCATGGCCTGCCAGATTAGCGGCATGCCCGCCCGGCGACCATCCCCGCCGGCGCGGAGCTTATCCGCCCGCCAGGCGGGCCAGCATCTCCTTCAGCGGCGCGGCGCCGGGGTTGTCGCCCCGGTTCTCCAGCACGATCTGCTGCGGGCTGAGCGAATGGCCGTAATAGATGGTGTTCCACTCGCTGCGCGAGGACAGGATGCTGCCGTCCAGCGAAATCCCGGCATACAGGCCCCGCGAGACCGAAAACGCCACGATATCGGCCTGCAACGCCGCCGTGGTGGCGCCGGAGATGCCGGCCCCGATGGTCGCCACCGCCACCCCCGCGTCGGCGCCGAACTTGAACTGGCTGTCCATCAGCGCCCGCAGCCCCTTCTCGGTGCGCATGACGAAGATGATCTGGCTGTCCTGCACGCCGATCTGCAGGCCGACGCTGCCGCTGCCCAGGCCATAGAAGGCCGGGGCCGACCAGACACCGTTGTTGTGGCCCACCAGCACGCAGCTGCCGCCCTGGCCTCCCAGGATGAAGCCGGCCTTGAACACCCGCGGGCAAACCATCGCACCCTTGGCGGTGCGCAGCAGCGAGCGGGCGTCGGGGTTGGCCTTGTCGGACAGCATGTCCTGCACGGTCAGCGTCGCGCGGTCCACCAGCGCCTGCTGGTCCGTCTGAGCATGGGCCGCCGCCGGCAGCAGCAGCAGGGCGAAACCGGCGAGCAGCAGGTAAGGAACAAGGCGTCGCATGCGGCGTCTCCCGTCTGTTGATATTCGGGCATGTATGCGCCGCACTGTGTGGCAACAAGATGTTATCAAGCAAGCTTGATGCGGGAATTCAGCTCAATAACCCGGCAACTCATTGACGCACACCACCCGCCAGCCCTGGCGATGCCGCTCCATGCAGGTCAGCGACAGGTTGTGCACCGACAGATGCAGCGCGTTGTCCGGCCCGATCGCCAGCGCATGCGCCACCGCGGCCCGGATCGCCCCGCCATGGCTGACCACGACCACGTTGCCGCCGGCATGCGTCTCCGCCAGCCCCTCCAGCGCGGCGCCGACGCGGCCGATCACCTGCGTCATGCTCTCGCCGCCCGGCGGGTGCTCCAGGCCGGAGAGCGGCCAGAAGGCGTGCGCCGGCCGGGTCAGCCGGGCCGGCAGGTCGGCGTGCGGCAGGCCTTGCCAGGCGCCCAGATCCTGCTCGATCAGGTCCGGCGCCACCGCCAGCGGGGCGGCGGGATAGCCGGCGGCGAAGATCGCCTCGGCGGTGCGGCGGGTGCGCGAGAGCGGGGTGACCACCCAGTCCGCCTTGCGCGGCAGCCGCCGGGCCAGCCCGGCATGCATCGGCGCCTGGGACAGCAGGCTGTGCGGGCACAGCTCCACGTCCATCGTGCCATACAGCATGGCGCGGGCGTTCTCCTCCACGATGGCGTGGCGGATCAGCCAGAATATGGCCGGTTCGGGATTGTCATTTGGCATGATCGTCTCACTCACCGATTGAAAGCAGGGCGCCACGGGTGCGCGCAACCCGGAACTGCCAGGCGAACAGCAGCGCGGCGCCGGCCAGCCACAGCAGGTTCAACCCCGCGGCCCAGGCCAGATGGTTCCAGTCGATCGCCCCGGTGGCGATGGCCGCGCGCATCCCCTCGAACACATGCGCCGAGGGCAGCACCAGAGCCACCGGCTGCAACCACGCCGGCAGCACCGCCACCGGGTAGAACACCGCCGAGAACGGCGTCAGCCCGAACAGCACCGACCAGGCCAGCGCCTCCGCTCCCGCGCCATGGCGCAGGATCAGCGACACCACGCCCAGCGACACCGACCAGCCCATCACCATCAGGTTGACCGCGAACAGGATCAGCACCGGCCCCAGCGCGAATAGGTTGAAGGCATACAGCGCCCAGGCCAGCAGCACCGCCGGCAGCACCCCCGCCGTCATGCGCAGCACCGACATGCCGACCAGCGCGGCCACCAGCTCCCACGGCCGCAGCGGGCTGACGAACACATGGCCCAGGTTGCGCGACCAGATCTCCTCCAGGAAGCTGATCGCCACCCCCATCTGGCTGCGCAGCGCCACCTCCCACAGCAGAACCGCGCCCAGCAGCCCGCCGGCCAGCACCGCGCCGGGGTTGCCGGTCCGGGCGGCGAAGAAGCTGGCGGTGAAGCCCCAGATGCACATCTGCAGCGTCGGCCAATAGGCCAGTTCCAGCAGCCGCGGCCAGGAGCGGCGGTACAGCGCCAGGTGCCGGTACATCATCCCCCAGATGCGGCGCAGCGCCGGCCTCATGGCGCGCGCGCCCGGTCGCGGGCGATGTCCAGGAACACCTCCTCCAGGTTGTCCTGCCCATAGCGCGCCAGCAATTCGGCCGGGCTGCCGCGATCCACGATCCGCCCCTGCTTCATCATCAGCACATGGCCGCACAGCCGCTCCACCTCGGCCATGTTGTGGCTGGCCAGCAGGATGGTGCAGCCGCTCTCGGCGCGGTAGCGCTCCAGCCAGCCGCGCACCAGGTCGCCGGTGTCGGGGTCCAGGCTGGCGGTCGGCTCGTCCAGCAGCAGCACGTCCGGCCGGTTGATCAGCGACTTGGCCAGCGCCACGCGGGTCTTCTGCCCGGCCGAGAGCTGCCCCGCCGGGCGGGCCAGCAATTCCCCCAGGTCCAGCTGCGCGGCCAGCTCGGCGATCCGCCGGCCGACCTGCTTCACGTCGTACAGATGGCCGTAGACGCGCAGGTTCTCCTCCACGCTGAGCCGGTGCGGCAGCGCCACGTAGGGCGAGGAGAAATTCATCCGCGCCAGGGCCGCGAACCGGTCATGCGCCATGTCGTGGCCCAGCACGGTAATCCGCCCGGCGGTGGGGATCAGCAGGCCCAGCAGCATGGCGATGGTGGTGGTCTTGCCGGCGCCGTTGCCGCCCAGCAGCCCGACCGTGGCGCCGGAGGGCACCGCGAAGTCGATCGCGTCCACCGCCAGGGTAGCGTCGTAGCGCTTGGTCAGCCCGGTCACCGCTATCGCCTGCATCGTCGCCACCGCGCCACCCGCCCCTGCCTGTCCGGGCGTGTTCGATCACAGCGCCACGCGGGGCGCAATGCGCCTGGACCAGCCCGGCGGCCGGATGGCGGCTGCTATGCGCGCCGGCTCATCATGCCCGGCCGCCGCCGCGCCAGGCCCAGCGCCGCCAGGCCCAGCGCCGCCACCGCCAGCAGCGAGCGCGAGGACGGTTCCGGCACGTTCCACGGCGCGCTGCTGTCCAGCGCCGGCGCCGCGCCGAAGATCAACGTGTTGGCGCCGATCTGGTCGTTCGGGCCGGCCGGCGTGTTGTAGCGGTCGCGGTAGAACTGGCCGAAATTATACGCGGTGTTACCGTCCACGGTGGCGCCGTAGCTCTGGCCGCCGGGGTTGGTGCTGGCGTTGTAGATGGCCGTTCCCCCGGCGGCGCGGTCGTTGATCAGCACGTTGTCGCGCACCAGCAGGCTGGAATTGGGGAAGCTCGGGTTGGCCTCGCCGCCGAAATGGATGGCGAAGCGGTTGGGCGAGGCCGCCCCCTTCTCGATGGTGTTGCCGGTGATCACCGCTTGCCCGCCGTCGGGGATGTCGATGCTGTAGCTGGCGGGCGAGGTGGGGCCATCCACGATGCGGTTGTTGGTGATGGTGGTCACGGCGGCGCGGCTTTTGATCTCGTGGCCGCCCAGGGCGTCGTGGATATAGCTGTCGGTCACCGTCAGGCTGTCGGCGTCGCCCGCATAGATGTTGTGCGCCAGCCCGTAGCGCGGGTCGCCGGGCAGCAGGCCGTTATGGTCGATCTCGGAATGATCGATGGCGATGCGGTTGCCGCCGGTGCCGGCCAGCACGCCGTCCTGGTTGCCGTGGATCCAGCTGTCCGACACGGTCAGCAGGCCGTTGCCGGTCTCGAACAGGATGCCGGCGCCGTTGCTGCCGGGATCGACCGCGCCGGACAGTTCCAGGTTGCGCACCGTGAGGTCCGCCCCGGCACCGTACGCCACATACAGAATCGCCCGCAGGTTGACCGGCGTCGGGTCCGGCGTGGTCAGATGCGCCAAGCCGCCCACGCCCTCGATGGTCAGGGAATGGGTGATGAGCGGAAAATCCTCGACATACTGGCCCGGCGACAGCGCGATGGTGTCGCCGGCGCCGGAGGCCGAGATGGCTGCCGAGACGGTGGCGTAGATCAGGCTGGTGGTCAGATTGACGATGCTCACGCCCGGCCCCCCGCCATATAGCAAAGGCGGAAATACTAACCGCCCGTAACGGCCGGGACAAGCGTTCCGGCGGGGCTATTCGGCTGGCGACCGGCCATCGCCCTGCCGCGCCCGCGCACGGTCGGCGCAGGTCTGCTGGTAGGACACCCGGCCCATGCCGATGATGAACACGGCAAAGGTGCCGAGGACCAGTGCAAGATAAAACCGCTCTCCGAACGTCATCGTCGGCTCCCGTTGAAGCATGTGGCGCCATTGCACCAGCAACACCGCAGTCCGGCCATTGATCCAGATCAAACGATGCAATTTTGTAATACTATCATCCGGGCGGTTCCGCCGGGCTTGCCGCGCGCCGTCGCCGGTGCTACCCACGCCGCCGCATCAAGAGTTGGGCTGGCGCCCAACGCCAACCTGCCCTCCCGGGCAAGGTGGCGGCCTCCGCGAGGGGGGATGTGGCCGCGACCGGCAACCAAACGGGACCACGCCACACGCCAGCCCCTCACGACCACAAGGAGGGTTTGCCGTGCCGGACGCCGTTGCCTTCACCCCCCCGCCCGACCTCACCCTGCTGCTGGCGCCGGACGACACGGCGCATCCGGTCGGCCCCTGCGACTGGACCAACCGGCTGGGCCGGCGCGAGGCCGGGCATGTCTATGTGGTGGTGCACCGCCGCCACGGGCTGTGGACGCATGTCTACCGCGTGGTGGCGGACGCCCGGCCCGGCCGGCTGCTGGCCTATCTGGAACGCGCGATGCCGGGGGACTGCGTGGCCGAGGCGCGCGCCTGGGCGCAGGCGCGGTTCATGACGTAGGGGGGTGGCTGGCGGGAGGAAGATTCACAAAGAGGCGGTGAGGCGAAGAGAAGCAAGGGATGGCCCTGCCGCATCTCTCAGGCACGCCTGTTATAAAGTCCAGAGAAAGCAGAACCACATGGAGGCGGGGAGGCGGGGAGGCGGGGAGGCGGGGAGGCGGGAAGAAGAAAGCCCTTCTTCTCCCCGCCTCCATGTGAATCTTCTCTTCAGGCGTCCATCTTCAGCGCCGCCAGGAAGGCGGATTGCGGGATTTCCACCTTGCCGAACTGGCGCATGCGCTTCTTGCCTTCCTTCTGCTTGTCCAGCAGCTTGCGCTTGCGGCTGATGTCGCCGCCGTAGCACTTGGCGGTCACGTCCTTGCTCAGCGCGCCGATGGTCTCGCGCGCGATCACCCGCCCGCCGATCGCCGCCTGGATGGCGATCTTGAACAACTGGCGCGGAATCAGGTCCTTCAGCTTCTCGCAGATCGCCCGCCCGCGCCGGTCGGCCTGGCTGCGGTGGGCGATGAAGGACAGCGCGTCCACCGGGTCCTGGTTGACCAGGATGGAGATGCGCACGAGGTCGCCCTCCTCGTAGCCGTCGATCGCGTAGTCGAAGCTGGCATAGCCGCGGCTGACCGATTTCAGCCGGTCGTAGAAGTCGAACACCACCTCGTTCAGCGGCAGCCGGTAGACCGCCATGGCGCGGTTGCCGACATAGGTGAGGTCGATCTGCACGCCGCGCCGCTCGCTGCACAGGGTCAGGATGCTGCCGAGATACTCGTCGGGCACCATGATGGTGGCCTTGATCCACGGCTCCTCGATATGGTCGATCAGACTCGGGTCCGGCATATCGGCCGGGTTGTGCAGCTCCTCCAGCACGCCGGAGGTGCGGTGGATCTTGTAGACCACGCTGGGGGCGGTGGCGATCAGGTCGAGGTCGAACTCGCGCGACAGCCGCTCCTGGATGATCTCCAGGTGCAGCAGGCCGAGGAAGCCGCAGCGATAGCCGAAGCCCAGCGCCGCCGAGCTTTCCGCCTCGTAGTGGAAGCTGGCATCGTTCAGCCGCAGCTTGGCCAGGCTGTCGCGCAGCTTCTCGAAATCGTCGGCATCCACCGGGAACAGGCCGCACCACACCACCGGAATGGAGGGCTTGAAGCCCGGCAGCGGCTCGGCGGCGGGGTGGCGGTCGTCGGTGATGGTGTCGCCCACCGCCACGTCGGCCACCGTCTTGATGGCGGCGTTGATGTAGCCCATCTCGCCCGGGCCGAGGTCGTCCACCGCCACCATGCGCGGGCTGAACACACCCACCTGGTCGACCAGGTGGGTGGAGCCCTGCGCCATCATGCGCACCTTCTGGCCGCGCCGGATGCGGCCGTCCTTCACGCGGATCAGGATGATCACGCCCAGGTACTGGTCGTACCAGCTATCCACCACCAGCGCCTTCAGCGGTGCGTCCGGGTCGCCCTTGGGCGGCGGCAGGCGGGTCACCAGGGCTTCCAGCACGCCCTCGATGTTGATGCCGGTCTTGGCCGAGATCATCACCGCGTCGGACGCATCCAGCCCGATCACGTCCTCGATCTGCTGCTTCACCCGCTCCGGCTCGGCGGCCGGCAGGTCGATCTTGTTCAGGATGGGCACGATCTCGTGCCCGGCCTCGATCGCCTGGTACACGTTCGCCAGCGTCTGCGCCTCCACGCCCTGGGAGGCGTCCACCACCAGCAGCGAGCCCTCGCAGGCGGCCAGGCTGCGCGAGACCTCGTAGGCGAAGTCCACGTGGCCCGGCGTGTCCATCAGGTTCAGCGTGTAGACCAGCCCGTCGTGCGCCTTGTAGGCGAGGCGGACGGTCTGCGCCTTGATGGTGATGCCGCGTTCCTTCTCCAGATCCATGTTGTCGAGCACCTGCTCGGTCATCTCGCGCGAGGTGAGCGCGCCGGTGGCCTGGATCAGCCGGTCGGCCAGGGTGGATTTCCCGTGGTCGATATGGGCGATGATCGAGAAGTTGCGGATGCGCTCGATGGGGGTGTCGGTCATGGGGCTCAGATAGGGTGTTTCGGGACCAGTGTCAGCAAATGAACTGAATCAGCCGCGCAACGCAGCACCGGTCGCCTTCGCCACCGCGGCGACCACCTTCTGGCAGGCCGCCTCGATCTCGGCGTCGGTCAACGTGCGCTCGCGCGGCTGGAACACCACCTCGATCGCCAGCGACTTCTTGCCCTCGGGCAGCCCGTCGCCCTGGTAGAGGTCGAACAGCGACACCCCGGCGATCAGCGTGCGCTCCGCCCCGCGCGCCGCGCGCAGCACCGCGTCGGCGGCGACGCCCGCATCCACCAGGAAGGCGAAGTCGCGCCGCAGCGGCTGGAAGCTGGGCAGGTCGGGCGCGGTCTTGCGGCGGCGCTTGGGGTCGGCCACGGCGTCGAGGTCGATCTCGAAGCCGATCGCCGGGCCGGCGAGGTCGAGGGCGGCCAGCACGCGCGGATGCAACTCGCCGAAGGTCGCCAGCACCGTCTTCGGCCCCTGGCGCACGCAGCCGGAGCGGCCGGGGTGGTAGTGGGCGGGCGCATCGGCGGTGACGGTCAGGGCATCCATCGGCACGCCCAGCGCGGCCAGCACGGTCCAGACATCGGCCTTGGCGTCCATCGCGGTCGCGGGTGTGGCGGGCGCCGCCCAGTGGCGCGCCGGCGGCCCGGCGCGCAGCCCGGCGGCCACCTGCACCTGGCGGTCGATCGCCGGATAGGCCGGCCCGATCTCGAACAGCCCCACCTCGGCATGGCCGCGTGCGGCGTTGCGCGCGGCGGCCAGCGCCAGGGTGGCCAGCGGCGTCGGGCGCATCTGGTCCAGGTCAGCGGCGATCGGGTTGGCCAGTCGCAGCGCCTCGGAGGTGCCGCCGAACAGCGCCGCCCGGGCGCCTTCCATGAAGCTGAAGGTGACGCATTCGGCCAGCCCCTGGGCCGCCAGCGTGCGCCGCGCCACCGAGGCGCGCGCCTGGCGCGGGGTGAGCGTCGCCGCCGGCACCGCGCCGCCGGCCGGCAGCGAGACCGGCGGAATGCGGTCCAGCCCGCCCAGGCGCAGCACCTCCTCGATCAGGTCGCATTCCGGCTCGATCTCGGCCCGCCCGGCGGCGGCCTTGGCGGCGCGCTCGGCCGGCAGGGTGGCGGACGGCTCCAGCGGCGTGCCGGCGGCGATGTCGTTGCGCCAGGACGGCACCTGCACCACCACGCGCTCCGCGTCGCGCCCGGCCACCGTGAAGCCCAGCCGCTCCAGCGCGCCCACCACTTCGTCGGGGGCCACATCCAGCCCTCCCAGGCCGGCCAGCCGCTCGAAGCGCAGGCTGGCGGTGCGGCGCCAATGCGGCTCGGCGCCGGCGGCGGCGACGGTGCTGGCCTGCCCGCCGCACAGATGCTGGATCATCCGCGTCGCCGCCTCGATGGCGTCGGGCAGCAAGGCGGGGTCGATGCCGCGCTCGAAGCGGCTGCGGGCGTCGGAGGCGACCTGGTGGCGGCGGCCGGTCAGCGCCACCCGCACCGGGTTGAACAGCGCGCATTCGACGAACACGCTGGTGGTCGCCGCGTCGCAGCCGGTCGCCTCGCCGCCGATCACGCCGGCCAGCGACTGCACGCCGGCAGCATCGGCGATCACGCAATCATCTGGCGTGGCGGTGTAGTCCTTGCCGTTCAACGCCTTGAAGGTCTCGCCGTCGCCCGGCCGGAAGGTCAGCGTGGTGCCGGAAATCTTGCCGGCGTCGAACACGTGCAGCGGCCGGCCGAGGTCGATGGTGAAGAAATTGGTTACGTCCACCAGCGCGTTGATCGGCCGCAGCCCGATGGCCAGCAGCCGGTCCTGCAGCCATTGCGGGCTGGGGCCGTTCTTCAGCCCGGTGATGGTCCGCCCGAGCACCCAGGGGCAGGCATCCTGCATGGCGATCGCCCAGCCGAACGGGCTCTCGAACTCCGCCGGCACCGGGGCCGGCGCGAAGGGCAGCAGCGTGCCCAGCCCGGCCGCCGCCAGGTCCCGCGCCACGCCGCGCACCGAGAGTGCATCGCCCCGGTTGGGGGTCACCGCGATGTCGATCACCGGGTCGTCCAGCCCCGCCCAGGCGGCGTACGGCACGCCCACCGGCGCCTCGGGCGACAGCTCCAGGATGCCGTCATGCTCCTCGCCCAGCCCCATCTCGCGCACCGAGAGCAGCATGCCGGCCGACTGCACGCCGCGGATCTCGCCGACCTTGAGCGTGATGCCGGTGCCGGGGATGAAGCTGCCGGGCGGCGCGAACACCGCCTTCATGCCGGTGCGCGCGTTCGGCGCGCCGCACACCACCGAGACCAGGCCGGCGCCGGTATCCACCGTGCAGGCGCGCAGCCGGTCGGCGTTGGGGTGCTGCACCGCCTCGATCACATGCGCCACGCGGAACGGGGCGAGGGCGGCGCCGCGATTCTCCACGCCCTCCAGCTCCAGGCCGATCATGGTCAGCGCGTCGGTGATCTCGGACAGGCTGGCGGTGGTCTCAAGATGGGTCTTGAGCCAGGACAGGGTGAACTTCATGGCCTCACACCCCCTCGTGCAGCATGGCGGGCGCCAGCGGGTTGAACCCGTAATGGCGCAGCCAGCGTATGTCGCTCTCGTAGAACGGCCGCAGGTCGGGGATGCCGTGCTTCAGCATGGTCACCCGCTCGATCCCCATGCCGAAGGCGAAGCCCTGCCATTCGCGCGGGTCGATGCCGCAATTGGCCAGCACCTTGGGGTGCACCATGCCGCTGCCCAGGATCTCCAGCCAGTCGCCGCCCCCACCGAGTTCCCCGGTCTTGCGGTTCCAGCCGATATCCACCTCCATCGAGGGCTCGGTGAACGGGAAATAGCTCGACCGGAAGCGCACCGGCAGGGTGGTGATGCCGAAGAACGCCCGCAGGAAGTCGATCAGGCAACCCTTCAGGTGCCCCAGCGTGATGGCGCGGTCGATCACCAGCCCCTCCACCTGGTGGAACATCGGCGAGTGGGTGGCGTCGTGATCGGCGCGATAGGTGCGGCCGGGCACGATGACGCGGATCGGCGGTTCCTGGTTCAGCATGGTGCGCACCTGCACCGGCGAGGTGTGGGTGCGCAGCACGCGGCTGCGGCCGTCGGCGTCGATGCCGGGCAGGTAGAACGTATCCATGTCCTGGCGCGCCGGGTGGTGGGCGGGGATGTTCAGCGCGCCGAAATTGCGCCAGTCATCCTCGATATCCGGCCCCTCGGCGATGGCGAAGCCCATGGCGCCGAAGATCGCGGCCATCTCCTCCATGGTGCGGCTGATCGGATGGATCAGCCCCTGAGCACGCGGGCGCGGCGGCAGGGTCATGTCCATCCGCTCGGCGGCCAGCCGGGCGCCGAGCGCGGCCGCATCCAGTTCGCCGCGCCGCGCCTCGATGGCCGCCGTCAGCGCGTCCTTCAGCCGGTTCAGCGCCGCCCCGCGCTCCCGCCGCTCCTCGGGCGAGGCGCGGCCAAGCTCCTTCAGCAGCGCGGTCAGCCGGCCGCTCTTGCCCAGCACGGCCACCCGCACGGCGTCCAGCGCCCGCGGGTCGGCGGCGGCGGCCAGCGCCGCGTCGGTCTCGCTCTGGAGGGTTTGCAGGTCGTCGGTCATCGAGTCCACCGTCCGTCAGCCGTGAGTACGAAAAAGGGCCGCCCTGTGCGGGCAGCCCTTTGCAGTATGATCGTCTGTCCCGAGCCGGGAGCCGATCAGGCCAGGGCGGCCTGCACCTTCTTGACGATCTCGCCGAAGGTGGCGGGGTCGTCATAGGCGATGGCGGCCAGCACCTTGCGGTCCATCTCGATGCCGGCGATCTTCAGCCCGGCGATGAAGCGCGAATAGGTCAGCCCCTGCTCGCGCACGGCGGCATTGATCCGCTGGATCCACAGCGCGCGGAATTCGCGCTTCTTCACCCGGCGGTCGCGATAGGCGTACTGGAGCGACTTCTCCAGCCGCTGCAGGGCGATGCGGTAGTTGGTGGACGAGCGGCCGACGAAGCCCTTCGACTGCTCAAGAACCTTCTTGTGGCGGGCGTGCGTGGTGACGCCCCGCTTGACGCGTGCCATGATCTATCTCCCCCTTACACCAGACCGTACGGCGCCCACTGCTTGACGGTCAGCCCGTCAGCATGGGTCAGCGTCTGGCTGCCGCGCGCCTTGCGCTTCATTTTCTGGGACCGGTTGATCAGGCCGTGGCGCTTGTTGCCGGGGCCGGCCAGCACCTTGCCGGTGCCGGTGATCTTGAAGCGCTTCTTGACAGAAGACTTCGTCTTCATCTTGGGCATTTGGGACTCCTTGCGCATAAGGTTCCTGCGGAACGCAGGCAGTCGCGGCCGGGCATGCCCTACAGGCCCGGACTCGCAGACAGGGGGCGGCTTATAGCGACGGCGCATCGCTGATGCAAGCAATGGGGGCAAGTTGCGGGCTTCGCGCGCGGCGCACACCCCCATATAACACCACGCATGGACGCGCCCTTCCTCAAGATGCACGGCTGCGGGAACGATTTCGTCGTGTTCGACGAGCGGAGGGGCGCGCTCGGCCTCACGCCCGGCCGCGCGGCGGCCATCGCCGACCGCCATGCCGGCGTCGGCTGCGACCAGTTCATCGCCATCGAGCCGCCGCCGCCCGGCAGCAACGCCGACGCCTTCATGCGCATCCGCAACCCCGATGGCGGCGAGGCCGGCGCCTGCGGCAACGCCACGCGCTGCGTCGCCCACCTGCTGGCCGCCGAAAGCGGGCGGCGGCAGCTGGTGATCCAGACCATCTCCGGCCTGCTGCCGGCCGAAATCCTCACGGACGGCCGGGTGCGGGTGGACATGGGGCCGCCCCGGCTGGGCTGGCGGGACGTGCCGCTCGCCGCCCCCGCCGACACGCTGCACGTGCCGCTCGCCGAAGGCCCGGTGGCCGACCCGGCCGCCGCCTCGATGGGCAACCCGCACGCCACCTTCTTCGTGGCCGACCTCGCCGCCACCCCGGTGGAAGCCCTCGGCCCCCGCCTGGAACACGCCGCCATCTTCCCCGACCGCGCCAATATCGGCTTCGTGCAGGTGCTCGCGCCCGACCGCATCCGCCTGCGGGTGTGGGAGCGCGGCGCCGGCCTCACCCTGGCCTGCGGCTCCGGCGCCTGCGCCGCCCTGGTCAATTCCGCCCGCCGCGGCCTCACCGGGCGGCGCGCCGCCGTGCTGGTGGATGGCGGCGCGCTGGAGATCGAATGGCGCGAGGACGGCCACGTGCTGATGACCGGCCCGGTCGCCACCGCCTTCCGCGGCACGCTGGACCTGGATGATTATGCGCCATGATAGTTATGCGTCATGACAGTTGAGGTTCTGACCTTCGGCTGCCGCCTCAACACCTACGAGTCCGAGGTGATGCGCGGCCACGCCGCCGCCCATGCCTCCAGCGGGGGCGCCGGCACCATCATCGTCAACACCTGCGCCGTCACCGCCGAGGCGGAGCGCCAGGCCCGCCAGGCCATCCGCCGCGCCCACCGCGAGCACCCGGAGGCGCGCATCGTCGTCACCGGCTGCGCCGCCCAGATCGACCCCTCCGCCTGGGCCGCCTTGCCCGGCGTCGCCCGCGTGCTGGGCAACGAGGACAAGCTGCGCCCGGAAAGCTGGCTGCCCGGGGCCGGCTCGGCGGTGTCGGACATCATGGCCGCGCGCGAGACCGCGGCCCATCTGGTCACCGAATTCGCCGGCCGCGCCCGCGCCTTCGTGCAGGTGCAGCAGGGCTGCGACCACCGCTGCACCTTCTGCATCATCCCCTTCGGCCGCGGCCCCAGCCGCAGCGTGCCGGTCGGCGCCATCGTCGAGCAGGTGCGCACCCTGGTCGCCACCGGCTACCGCGAGGTGGTGCTGACCGGCGTGGACATCACCAGCTACGGGCCGGACCTGCCGGGCGCCCCCACGCTGGGCCAGATGATCCGCCGCCTGCTCGCCCTGGTGCCTGAGCTGCCGCGCCTGCGCCTCTCCTCGCTGGACCCCAACGAGATCGACCCCGATCTGTGGCGCCTGATCGCCGAGGAACCACGGCTGATGCCGCATCTGCACCTGTCGATGCAGGCCGGCTCGGACCTGATCCTGAAGCGGATGAAGCGCCGCCATCTGCGCGCCGACGCCCTGGCAGTGGTCGCCCGCGCCCGCGCCCTGCGCCCCGGCATCGGCTTCGGCGCCGACCTGATCGCCGGCTTCCCGACCGAGGATGAGGCATTGTTCGGCGAAACCCTGGCCTTCGTGCACGAGGCGGACATCCCGTTCCTGCACGTCTTCCCCTATAGCGAGCGCCCGGGCACCCCCGCCGCGCGCATGCCCGCCGTGGACAAGGCGCTGCGCCGCGAGCGCGCCGCCCGGCTGCGCGAGGCCGGCCAGGCGATCGCCCGGCGCTTCTACGCCGGCCAGGTAGGCGCCGAGATCTCGGTGCTGGCCGAGAGCGACGCCACGGGCCACAGCGAGCATTTCGCCCCGGTGAGGATCGCCGCCGCCCCCGGCCGGCTGCTGCGCGCCCGCGTCGTCGCCGCCAATGACGACGGCCTGCTGGCGGAACCGGCCTGATGGCGCTCGGCTTCTTCTCCCGCCTCAAGGAAGGGCTGTCCCGCTCCACCCAGAAACTCACCCAGGGCCTCGGCGCGGTCTTCACCCGGCGCAAGCTGGACGACGCGGCGCTGGAGGAGCTGGAGGAGCTGCTGATCGGCGCCGACCTCGGCACCGCCGTCGCCGCCCGCGTCATCGCCAGCTTCCGCCGCACCCGCTTCGGCAAGGAAGTGACCGACACCGAGATCAAATCCGCCCTGGCCGAGGAGATCGCCGCCATCCTCGCCCCGGTCGCCCGGCCGCTGGTGATCGACCCCGCGCTGAAGCCCCATGTGGTGCTGGTGGTCGGCGTCAACGGCACCGGCAAGACCACCACCATCGGCAAGCTGGCCAAGACCTACCAGGAGCAGGGCCTGCGCCCCATGCTGGTCGCCGGCGACACCTTCCGCGCCGCCGCCGTGGAGCAGCTTCAGGTCTGGGGCCAGCGCACCGGCGCCCCGGTGGCCAGCGCCCCCGCCAATTCCGACGCCGCCGGCCTGGCCTTCGACGCCCTGGCCCGCGCCCGCGCCGAAGACATCGACGTGCTGCTGGTCGATACCGCCGGCCGGCTGCACAACAAGGCGGCGCTGATGGAAGAGCTGCGCAAGATCATCCGCGTGCTGAAAAAGCAGGACCCCACCGCGCCGCATTCGGTGCTGCTGGTGCTGGACGCCACCACCGGCCAGAACGCGCTACAGCAGGTGAACGTGTTCAAGGACATGGTGGACGTGACCGGCCTGGTCGTCACCAAGCTGGACGGCAGCGCCCGCGGCGGCATCGTGGTGGCGCTGGCCGAGGAATTCGCCATCCCGGTGCATGCGGTGGGGGTGGGCGAGCAGGCCGGCGATCTGCGGCCGTTCGACCCGCAGGAGTTCGCGCGGGGATTGGTGGGGGCGTAAGGCGTGGCGGGCGCAAGGCCGAGGCGATGCCGCGCCAGGACAATCCTGCCGACGTTCCGCCCGGCCAGCGTTGACCTGCGCACCCGGCCCGCCCACATGAGCGAGGCGAACTCCGCCGCCTGATGTTCGATACCAATTCGGATCGTACTCTGGGGCCGGGAACCATGAAAGACCCCAGATGAACGAGGATGACGTCCGCAAGCGCGCATTCGCCATGCCGCTGACCAGCCCGGCCTACCCGCCCGGGCCGTATCGGTTCTTCAGCCGGGAATTCCTGGTCATCACCTACCGGACCGATCCGGCGGTGCTGCGCGCGCTGGTGCCGGAGCCGCTGCAAATCGGCGAGCCGCTGGTGAAGTTCGAATTCATCCGCATGCCGGATTCAACCGGCTTCGGCGACTATACGGAAAGCGGCCAGGTCATCCCGGTGTCGCTCGGCGGGCGCGCGGGCAGCTACACCCACTGCATGTTCCTCAACGACCACCCGCCGATCGCCGGCGGGCGGGAGTTGTGGGGGTTCCCGAAAAAGCTCGCCAACCCCACCCTGCGCGCAGAGATCGACACGCTGGTGGGCACGCTGGACTACGGCCCGGTGCGGATCGCCACGGCGACGATGGGCTACAAGCACCGCGAGGCAGACCTTGCCGCCGTGGCGGCCTCGCTCGCGGCGCCGAATTTCCTGCTCAAGATCATCCCGCATGTCGATGGCACGCCGCGCATCTGCGAACTGGTGGAGTATCATCTGGAGGACGTGCGGATCAAAGGCGCCTGGACCGGACCGGGAGCCTTGTCGTTGCAGCCGCACGCGCTGGCCCCGGTGGCGGAACTGCCGGTGCTGGAGGTGGTGTCGGCGGTGCATATCCTGGCGGACCTCACCCTGGGACTGGGCAAGGTGGTGCACGACTACCTGGAGAGGTGAATACTCAGCTTGCCAGCGCCGATGGCGGGGCTTTCTTCCATCGGTCAGCCATGCAGCCGCCGATATTACATATTCCGCCCGTGGCAATGCTTGAACTTCTTGCCCGAGCCGCACGGGCAGGGCGCGTTGCGCGGGCTATTATGCCAGGTGGAGGGGTCGTTCGGGTCCACCGCGTCGTAGCGCACCGTGGTGGCGATCACCCGCGGCGCCGCCTCGCCGCCAGCCATCTCGAACTCGGCGCCCTGCAGGGCCGTCTGCATCGACGGGTCGGCGTGGCTCTCGACGATCCCGGCCAGCGGCGCCGGTGCCGGCGGGGCTTCCTGGTTGAGGTTGACGCCGGTGAGGTAGGTGGTGACGCGCTCCTTCAGCTCGTCCAGCATGCCGTTGAACATGGCGAAGGCTTCGCTTTTGTACTCGTTCAGCGGGTCGCGCTGGCCATAGGCGCGCAGGCCGATGCCCTGGCGCAGGTGGTCCAGCGACAGCAGATGCTCCTTCCAGACCTGGTCCAGGATCTGCAAAAGCAGGCTTTTTTCGACGAAACGCATCATATCCGGGCCGAAATTGGCCGCTTTTGCCGCCATCAGGGCGTCGGCCGCGCGCTCGATACGCTCGCGGATCTGGGTCTCGTCGATGCCTTCCTCGCGGGCCCACTCCACCACCGGCAGGTCCATGTTGAGCACCCGGCGGACATCCTCGGCCAGCTCGGCGGTTTCCCACTGCTCGGCATAGGCCTTCTCGGGGATGCGGCGGGCGACCAGGCCGGCGATGATCTCGCGGCGCATGTCGGCGACCACCTCGGACACGTCCTCGGCCTGCATGAACTCGCGGCGCTGGGCATAGACCTCGCGGCGCTGATCGTTCATCACGTCGTCGTATTTCAGCACGTTCTTGCGCGTGTCGAAGTTGCGCGCCTCGACCTTTTTCTGGGCCTTTTCCAACGCCTTGTTGATCCAGGGATGGATGATCGCCTCGCCTTCCTTCAGGCCCAGCTTCTGCAGCATGCCGCCCATCCGGTCGGAGCCGAAGATACGCATCAGGTCGTCTTCCAGCGACAGGAAGAAGCGCGAGGCGCCGGGGTCGCCCTGGCGGCCGGAGCGGCCGCGCAGCTGGTTGTCGATGCGCCGGCTCTCGTGGCGCTCGGTGCCCACCACCAGCAGGCCGCCGGCGGCTTTCACGATGTCGTGGTTGACCGCGATCTCGGCCTTGATGGCGGCGGCACGGGCCTCGCGCTCGGCCTCGTCCTCGATGCCGGCCAGTTCGATCTTCAGACGCATCTCGGGGTTGCCGCCGAGTTTGATGTCGGTGCCACGGCCGGCCATGTTGGTGGCGATGGTGATCGCGCCGGGGGCGCCGGCCTGGCTGACGATGCCGGCTTCCTGCTCATGGAAGCGGGCGTTCAGCACCTTGTGCGGCACCTTCTTCTTTTTCAGGATCTCGGAGAGCGTCTCGCTCTTCTCGATGCTGGTGGTGCCGACCAGCACCGGCTGGCCGCGGCCGCGCGCCTCGTCGATCAGGCCGGCCACCGCCTCGTATTTCTCGGCGGCCGAGCGGTAGACCTCGTCGTCGGAGTCCTTGCGGACGACCGGCACGTTGGTCGGGATTTCCACCACGTCCAGCTTGTAGATCTCGGCGAACTCGTCGGCCTCGGTCATCGCCGTGCCGGTCATGCCGGCCAGCTTGGGGTAGGTGCGGAAGTAGTTCTGGAAGGTGATGGAGGCCAACGTCTGGTTTTCCGGCTGGACGGTGACGAATTCCTTGGCTTCCAGCGCCTGGTGCAGCCCCTCGGAGTAGCGACGGCCTTCCATCATGCGGCCGGTGAACTCGTCGATGATCACCACCTTGTCGTCGCGCACGATGTAATCCACGTCGCGGGTGAACAGGGTGTGGGCGCGCAGGCTCTGGGTTACGTGGTGCAGCACCGAGACGTTGAAGATGTCGTAGAGGTTGCCCTCGCTGATGATGCCGGCCTCGCGCAGCATCGCCTCGACCGCGTGGCTGCCGTCCTCGGTCATCGTGACGGTGCGGAATTTCTCGTCTTTTTCAAAGGTTTCCGGCTGCTTGGCCAGCTCGGCCACCACCGCGTTGACGGTGCGGTAGAGGTCCGAGGAATCCTCGGCCGGGCCGGAGATGATCAGCGGTGTGCGCGCCTCGTCGATCAGGATGCTGTCCACCTCGTCCACGATGGCATAGGCGAAGTCGCGCTGGACCATGTCCTCCAGGCGGTACTTCATGTTGTCGCGCAGGTAGTCGAAGCCGAACTCGTTGTTGGTGCCATAGGTGATGTCGCTGGCATAGGCGGCGCGGCGCTCGCTCTCGTCCAGGCCGTGCACGATCACCCCGGTGGTCAGGCCGAGGAAGGAATAGACCTGCGCCATCCATTCGGCGTCGCGCCGGGCCAGGTAGTCGTTCACGGTGACGATATGCACGCCCCGCCCGGTCAGCGCGTTGAGGTAGACCGGCAGGGTGGCGACCAGAGTCTTGCCCTCGCCGGTCTTCATCTCGGCGATCTTGCCGTCGTGCAGCACCATGCCGCCGATCATCTGCACGTCGAAATGGCGCATGCCCAGGGTGCGGCGCGCCGCCTCGCGCACCACGGCGAAGGCCTCGGGCAGCATCTCGTCCAGCGTGGCGCCGGCGGCCAGGCGCTGGCGGAATTCCGCCGTCTTGCCCCGCAGCGCGTCGTCGGACAGCGCCGCCATGGCGGGTTCCAGCGCGTTGATCTGCGGCACCCGGCGCTGGTACGCCTTCAGCGAGCGGTCGTTGGCGGAGCCGAAAATGGCGCGGGCGATGCTGGCGAACATGAAGACCCTTCCGGGAAAGCCGGGTACCCTCCCGCGACGCCCGGCAGGGGCCGGGCGCGCGGGGCTGGGCTCAACCGGCTTCAGATAGGACCCGGGCGGGCCGGGGTCAACGATGTGCCGACTTGTAGCATGGCAGCCTTTCTTGTAGGCGCACCTCGCTTCGGCCATGATCGGGCCGCTTCTGGAAGGATTCACCCCGCATGCGGGCCACCCGACTGACCGTTACCGGCGCCGCCCTGGCGCTGCTGGCCTGCCTGCCGCCGGGCGCCGCGCCACGCGCCCAGGGCGCCGCGCCGGGCGCCGCGCCCGCCGCTCCGGTCCCCTCCACGTCGGCCCCCGCCGCCGCGGCGCCCGCCACTCAGGCGCCCGCCGCGGACGCCGACCCGGTGGTGGCCCGCGTGGCCGGCACGCCGATCCATCTGAGCGACCTGTCAGCCGCCGCCCAGGCCCTGCCGGCGGATATGCGCGGCATGCCGGCCAACATCCTGTACCCCATGCTGCTCAACCAGGTGATCGACCGCACCGCCCTGGTGCTGCTGGCCCGCAAGCAGGGGCTGGACAAGGACCCGCAGGTGCAGGTGCTGCTGCGCCGCGCCGAGGACCAGGCGCTGCAATCCGCCCTGTTCAGCCGCGACATCGGCCCGTTGGTGAGCGATGCCGCCCTGCGCGCCCGCTACGAGCGCGACGTGGCCGGCAAGCCCGGCGAGGAAGAGGTGCATGCCCGCCACATCCTGGTCGCCAGCGAGGACGAGGCGAAAAAGATCATCGCCGAGCTGAACAAGGGCGCCGATTTCGCGGCCCTCGCCAAGCAGCACAGCACCGACCCGGGCGGCGCGCAGGGCGGCGACCTGGGCTACTTCAAGAAGGGCGACATGGTCGCCGAGTTCGCCGACGCCGCCTTCGCCCTCAAGCCCGGCGAGATCACCCAGACGCCGGTGAAAAGCCAGTTCGGCTGGCACGTCATCCAGGTGCTGGACCACCGCCAGGGCCCGCCCCAGACCTTCGAGCAGGCGCATGACGAGCTGCGCCAGGCGGCGATCCAGGAGGGCATGGCCAGCCTGCTGAAACAGGCCCATGCCGGGCTGGAGGTGCAGAAGTTCAACCCGGATGGCACCACCCCGCGCGCCACCGACGCCGCCGAACCGCCCCCTGCCGCCACCAAGAAGCCATAACGGCCCCCCCGACAGGTTCCAGCCGAAGGAAACGCTCCCCATGGCCATCGCCGTCTCTCCGCTCGCCGTGCCGTTGCCTGAACTGCCGCCGCTGGCAGGCGTCCGCCTGGGCGCCGCCGCCGCCGGCATCCGCTACAAGAACCGCACCGACCTGGTGATGGCGGAGATGGACGCCGGCACCACCGCCGCCGGGGTGTTCACCAGCAGCAAATGCCCGGGCGCGCCGGTGGACTGGTGCCGCGCGGTGCTGCCGGCCGGCAAGGCGCGGGCGCTGGTGGTCAATGCCGGCAACGCCAACGTGTTCACCGGCCGCGCCGGGCTGGAGGCGACGAAGGCCACCGCCGGCGCGGCCGCCGACCTGGTGGGCTGCTCGCCCAAGCAGATATTCCTGGCCTCCACCGGGGTGATCGGCGAGGTGCTGCCGCACGAGAAGCTCACCACCGCCCTGCCGGCGCTGCACGCGGCGCTGCGCGAGGATGGCTGGGAGGAGGCGGCGCGCGGCATCATGACCACCGACACCTTCCCCAAGGCCAGCACCCGCACCGCCGAGATCGGCGGCGCCGAGGTGCGCATCACCGGCATCGCCAAGGGCAGCGGCATGATCGCGCCGGACATGGCGACCATGCTGTGCTTCATCTTCACCGACGCCAAAATCCCGGCCACCGCCATGCAGCAGCGGCTGGCCAAGGGGGTGGATGCCAGCTTCAACTGCACCACGGTGGACAGCGACACCTCCACCTCCGACACGGTGCTGCTGTTCGCCACCGGCAAGGCCCGCCACCCGCGCGTCTCGGCCGAGGGCGGCGCGGTGCTGAAGGATTTCGCCCGGGCGCTGAACGAGGTGCTGCTGGACCTGGCGCTGCAGGTGATCCGCGACGGCGAGGGCGCCGGCAAGCTGGTGCGCATCGACGTGTCCGGCGCGGTCTCGGCCAAGTCGGCCAAGCGGGTGGCGATGTCGATCGCCAATTCACCGCTGGTCAAGACCGCGATCGCCGGCGAGGACGCCAACTGGGGCCGCATCGTCATGGCGGTGGGCAAGGCGGGCGAGCCGGCCGACCGCGACCGGGTCAGCGTCGCCGTGGGCGGCGTGTGGATGGCGCGCGACGGCGGCGTGGTGCCGGGCTACGACGAGGCCCCGGTGGTGGCGCACATGAAGGGGCGCGAGGTGGAGATCGCCGTCGATCTCGGGCTGGGGCGCGGGCGGGCCACCGCCTGGACCTGCGACCTGACGCATGGCTACATCGACATCAACGGATCCTATCGGTCCTGAGCGGCCGGTCCGGAGCGGGCCGATGCGCCTGACACGGCGGCAGGCGGGCGCGGCGCTGGTGGCGGCGCTGGCGGCGCCGGCCGCCGCGGCGGCGGCGCAGCGCAGCGCCGCCCAGCGCGCCGCCAGCGTGTTCGTGCGCCCGCCCGCCGACCCGTTCCGCGCCCCGCGCGTGCGCCGCATCCTTCTGCCCGATTTCCCCGGCGCGCATGCCATCTGGGGCGCCACCGGGCGCGACGACCAGGGCCGCATATGGGCCGGCGTCTCGGCGGATGGCGGCGAGCGTTCCGCCCGGCTGTGCCGCTACGACCCGGCGAACGGGCGCATTGCGGTGATGGGCGACGTGCTGGGCAATCTGCGCCGGCTCGGGCTGCTGCGGCCCGGCGAAAGCCAGATCAAGATCCATTCGCGCATCGTGCCGGCCGATGACGGCTACCTGTATTTCACCTCCACCGACGAGGATGGCGAGGTGGATGACGGCAGCGCCCCGCCGCGCTGGGGCTCGCATATGTGGCGCACCCGGCCGGACTCCGACCGCTGGGAGCATCTGCTGGCGGTGCCGGAGGGGCTGACCTGCGGCGCCGGCTACGGCCGCTGGATCTACGCGCTGGGGCTGTGGGACCACGTGCTCTACCGCTACGACACCGTCAGCGGCGCGGTCGGCCGGGTGGTGGTGGGCTCGGTCGGCGGGCATCAGAGCCGCAATTTCGTGGTCGATGCGCGCGGCCATGCCTTCGTGCCGCGGGTGCGCCGCGTGGCCGGCGGGCTGGCGGCCGAGCTGGTGGAATTCGACCCCGCGCTGGTGGAGCGCGCCGCCACCCCGCTGGCGAACTACGCGATCGGCCCCGAGCCGGGCGCGGCACACGGCATCACCGGGCTGGTGACCCTGGCCGACGGCGCCATCGTGATCGCCACCAGCACCGGCACGCTGCACCGCATCGGGCCGGCCGCCGCCGGGGAAGCCGCCGTGGTTCGCCCGCTAGGCTGGTTCATGCCCGACGGGCCGGCCTATGTCTCGGGGCTGGACACCTGGGACGGGCGGCGGCTGATCGCCGGGATGGCGCCGGACGGCGTGGTCGGCTGGCATTGGGTGGTGCGCGACCTGACCGGCGGCACGGTGCGGGTGCGGCCGCTCGATACCGGCATCCCCGGGCGGGTGCTGCTGTACGGCTCGCAGACCGCCGACGCGCGGGGGCGCTTCTATGTCGGCGGCCGCTACCATGACGGGCCGCGGCTGCGCCCGGTGCTGTTGCAGGTCGATTCCTTCGGCTGAATGCGCCGCGATGCGCCCGCCCCCTTGCGGAGCGGCGCGGCTTTGGGCACTCCGTCACTCCATGCCCAGTTTCGCCATACCCAGTTTCGCGGCGCCGCCATGACCGATGCGCCCCCCGCCCCGAAGGGCGCGGCCAAGGCCGGCCGCGCGGGTCCGGCGAGGGGTGGGCGCGCCAGCGCCCGGGCCGCCGCGCCCCGGACAGCGGCCCCGGAGGCGACCGGCCATGCCGACCTACTCTCGGCCGTGCCGCCACCAGTGGCTTCATCGGTGGCCCCGCCGGCAGCCCCTGGCGGATTCGCCCCGCTGGCGACCGAACGGCTGACCCTGCGCCCCTACCGCCCCGAGGACGCGGCGGAGTTGCACCGGCTGATCAACGACTGGGAGGTCTGCCGCACCCTGGCCGCCGTGCCGTTCCCGTATTCGCGCAAGCTGGCCGAGGAGTGGATCGGCTCCACCCAGGCGTCGCTGGCCGCCGGCACCGCGCTGCACCTGGCGATCACCGGACAGGAGGGCGCGCAGGAGGTGCTGGTGGGCGGCGCCGGGCTGCGGATCGACACCTCGGCCCGCACCGCGCGGCTGGGCTACTGGGTCGGGCGCCGCTTCTGGGGCCACGGCGTGGCCAGCGAGGCGGCGAAGCGGCTGGCGCACTGGGCGCTGGCCAACCTGGAGCTGGACCGGCTGGAGGCCACGGTGGCCACCGACAACCCCGGCTCGATCGCCGTGCTGCGCCGCATCGGCTTCCGCCATGTGGGCGAGGGGGTAGAAACCTTCGTCGCGCGCGGCGGCGAGCAGCGGGTGCTGCGCTTCGAGGCGACGCGCGGCGACCTGTTCGGCCATCCGGAGACCGATCCGGCGGCGGACGGGTCGCTGCCGCTGCTGCTGGTGGCCGCCTGCGCGCTGGTGGACACCGACGGCCGCGTGCTGCTTGCGCGCCGGCCGGAAGGCAAGAAGATGGCCGGGCTGTGGGAGTTCCCCGGCGGTAAGCTCAACCCCGGCGAGACGCCCGAGGCGGCGCTGATCCGTGAGCTGAAGGAGGAGCTGGGCATCGACGTGGCCAGCGCCTGCCTGGCCCCGTTCGCCTTCGCCAGCCATGCCTATGACCGCTTCCACCTGCTGATGCCGCTGTTCCTGTGCCGGCGCTGGCGCGGCACGCCGACCGCGCGGGAGGGCCAGCTGCTGGCCTGGGTGCGCCCGGACCGGCTGACCGAATACCGCATGCCGGAGGCCGACCTGCCGCTGGTGCCGCTGCTGCGCGACTTCCTGTGAACCTTCCGGAGAGCGCCCGATGACCCCCAATCCCACCGCCTGCCTGCTGGTGATCGGCAACGAGGTGCTGTCCGGCCGCACCCAGGACGCCAATATCAAGTTCCTCGCCACGAGGCTGGGCGAGATCGGCATTCCGCTGCGCGAGGTACGGATCATTCCGGACGTGGCCGAGACCATCATCGCCACGGTCAACGCGGTGCGGCCGATGTTCGACCATGTGTTCACCACCGGCGGCATCGGGCCGACGCATGACGACATCACCAGCGAATGCGTCGCCGCCGCGTTCGGGGTGCCCTGGGAGCCGCACCCCGAGGCATGGGCGCGCATGGAGCGGCACTACAAGCCCGGCGAGTTCAACCCCGCCCGCCAGCGTATGGCCACCATGCCGCGCGGGGCGAGCCTGATCGACAACGCGATCTCGATCGCGCCCGGCTTCACCATCGGCAATGTGCACGTGATGGCCGGGGTGCCGCGCATCATGCAGTCGATGTTCGACACCCTGGCGCCGCGCCTGGCCGGCGGCCCGCCTATCGTGGCCCGCGCGGTGCATGCGCTGGGCCTGGCCGAGGGGCGCATCGCCGACGGGCTGGCGGCCATCCAGGGGCGGTATCCGGGGCTGGATGTCGGCAGCTACCCGTATTACCGCGCCAGCGGCAACGGCGTGGCGATCGTCGCCAAAGGCCCCGACCCGGCGGCGGCCGAGGCGGCCATCGCCGAGGTCACGGCGCTGATGCAGGCGCTGGGCCATGCGCCGATCCAGGGCGAACCGCCGGTCTGATCCCGCCCGCCGGGCAGGGTCGCGGCGGCGGTGCTTGATTGGACATGGATCATGCCATATCCATTCTGTTGCACCGCAGCAGAGCCGCGGCCGACCCGGAGGATTTGCCATGCCGCTGAGCCAGCCCGTCGCCCGCGAACTGATGCATTCGCGCGATATCACCCTGCGCGGCTACCAGCGCGCCGACGGGCTGCTGGAGGTGGAGGCGCATCTGGTGGACACCAAGCCCTACGCCTTCGGCAATGTGGATCGTGGCACCGTGCAGCCGGGCGAGGCGCTGCACGAGATGCTGGTGCGCATGACCATCGACGACACGCTGACCATCGTCGGCTGCGAGGCGGTGACCGAGCACGGCCCGTTCTTCTCCTGCCATGACGGCGCGGCCAGCATGGCGCGGCTGGTGGGTCTGACCATCAGGCCGGGCTTCCTGAAGGCGGCGAACGCGCAGCTCGGCGGCGTGCAGGGCTGCACCCATCTGCGCGAGATGCTTCAGCAGATCGCCACGGTGGCGCTGCAGACCATCTGGCCGGTGCGCAGCCGGCGCGAGGCGGCGGCGCGGGTGCGCGGCGAAACGGCGACGGGGACCCCCTCCAACGAGGACGGCTCCGCCCGGCTGCTGAATACCTGCCATGCCTATGCCAGCGACGGCGCGGTGGTGCGCCGCCGCTGGCCGCATCTGTACACCGGCGCCGATGCCGCGCCGGACGATGATGCGCCAGCTGGTGGCGCCCGGACGGAGGCGCCTCAGGCGGCGTTGGCCTCGCGCGAGGCCTGAACCTCGCCCCAGCCGCCATCGGCGCGGCGGGTCAGCCCGTCGCCATTGACATGGCGGCCATGGGCGGCGGCGCGGAAATAGTTGAGCACGTGCACCCGCACCGCGCTGGTGCGCCCGCCCGGATGGCCGACATGCTCGATATGCTTGACGAGATCGGCCAGTGTTGTGTTCTCGCGCCGGCAGATCTCCTCCAGCGCGTCCCACAGTTCCGGCTCCAGGCGCATGCTGGTGCGCCCTCGCGATGCCGTCACGTTCCGATTGACCAACCGACTGCTTACCATGCGGCACCTCCGTCGCGTGGTCGTATCCCTAACCCGGTCGCGGTTAAGACACCGTTCCCGCAGATACGACGTATTCCGCAGTGCGGTATGGATTAGAGGGGAATATGAGATGAATTCCACCTTTAAAGCGGCCATCCACGCGAACGTGAAGAGCGCGTTTGCCTGCAATCGACGGAATCCGGACCCAAATTACGGCCATCTGCCGGTTTTTGGCGGTGAAAATGGCCCGTTACGCGGCCGATTCCGGCAACGCCGCATGCTCCTCCGGCGTGCGCAGGGTCAGCGCCAGGGCGTGCAGGCCGCCGGCGAACTCGCCGTCCAGCAGCGCATGCACGGCGCGCGAGCGGGCCACCCGGGCCTGCCCGCGGAAGGCGTCGCTGACCAGCAGCACGCTGTAATGCGTCTGCCCGCCCGGCCGCGCGCCCGCATGGCCGGCATGGCGGTGGCTGTCATCGGCCACGCGCAGCACGGCGGGGGTGAAATGCTGGCGCAGCAGGGCTTCGATACGGTCGGCGCGGGATGTCATGCGGCCAGCATGGCTGGCGAAACCCGGCGTTGCAAATCCCCTCTTTGCAAACGCGCCGCGACGCCGCACATAGCTGGGTGATGACCCGTCGTTCTCCTCGATCCCGGGCCTACGCGCCCGATCCGGACGCGCCGGGCCGCCCTTGCGACGTGCCGGGCTGCGGCGCGCCGGGCGAGTACCGCGCGCCCCGCTCCCGCCAAGCGCTGAACGAGTACTGGTGGTTCTGCCTGGAGCACGTGCGCGCCTACAACGCCTCGTGGGATTTCTACAAAGGCATGTCGCCGGCGCAGATCGAGGCGCAGCTGCGCGCCGACACCTCCTGGCAGCGGCCGACCTGGCCGCTCGGCCGGCTGGGTGCGGCGCAGCATATCGACGAAGACGCCCTGCGCGACCCGCTGCGCATCCTGGCCGCCGCCCGGATGGGCGAGAAGCGGCGGCGGGGCAGCGACGCGCCGGCGGAGCTGCGCGAGCCGCTGGCCACGCTGGGCCTGCACTGGCCGCTCTCGATGGAGGAGCTGCGGGCCCGCTACAAGGAACTGGCCAAGCGCCACCACCCGGACGCCAACAACGGCGACCGCTCCGCCGAGGAGCGGCTGAAGACCATCAACCTGGCCTATGCCGCGCTGCGCGCGCGGCTGGCCGCCGAGCCGAAACTGGCCGCCGCGGTCTGACCCGGCGCCCCAGCCCACCGCCTTGCCGCCCCTCCCTAGCCAACCGCCAACGACCGGGCGTAGACTGTTCCGGAAAAACCACAGGATCGCTGGCCTATGAACCAGGTTGCCGCCGTTTCCGACCGTGCCGTGCCGACATCGTCGATCGACATGCCCGACATCACCGTGAATGCTCGCGAGACGTTCGGGGTGGACTCGGACATGCAGGTGCCCGCCTTCTCGGTGCGCACCGAGCATGTGCCCGACATCGACCCGTCCTACCGCTTCGACAAGGACACCACGCTGGCCATCCTGGCCGGCTTCGCGTTCAACCGCCGGGTGATGATCCAGGGCTATCACGGCACCGGCAAGTCGACGCATATCGAGCAGGTGGCCGCGCGCCTCAACTGGCCCTGCATCCGCATCAACCTGGACAGCCATATCAGCCGCATCGACCTGATCGGCAAGGATGCCATCGTCCTGAAGGACGGCAAGCAGATCACCGAGTTCCGCGAGGGCATCCTGCCCTGGGCGCTGCAGCACCCCTGCGCGCTGGTGTTCGACGAGTACGACGCCGGCAGGCCGGACGTGATGTTCGTGATCCAGCGCGTGCTGGAGGTCGAGGGCAAGCTGACCCTGCTGGACCAGAACAAGGTGATCCGCCCGCATCGCAGCTTCCGGCTGTTCTCCACCGCCAACACGGTGGGCCTGGGCGACACGACCGGGCTGTACCACGGCACCCAGCAGATCAACCAGGGCCAGATGGACCGCTGGAACATCGTCGCCACCCTCAACTACCTGCCGCACGGGCAGGAGGTGGAGATCGTGATGGCGAAGATGGGCATCGAGGCCACCGACGCCAAGGAGAAGAAGCGGATCGAGAGCATGGTCGCCCTCGCCGACCTGACCCGCGCCGGCTTCATCAACGGCGACATCTCCACCGTGATGTCGCCGCGCACGGTGATCACCTGGGCCGAGAACACCCGCATCTTCGGCGACGTGGGCTTCGCCTTCCGCCTGACCTTCCTGAACAAGTGCGACGAGGCCGAGCGGCAGACGGTGGCGGAATACTTCCAGCGCTGCTTCAACGCCGAGGTCGCCACCGGGAACTTCGCCAAGAAGGGCTGAACCTGCGATGAGCGGCAGCAACAAGGACAACACCCGCTCGGAAGAGTTCAAGCGGGCCACCGCCGGGGTTTTGCGGGCGATCGCGCAGAACAACGAGGTGCAGGTCGCCTTCCAGCCGGGCCCCTCGGGCCTGGCCGGAAAGCGCGCCCGCCTGCCGCTGCCGACCCGCGCCCTGCCGGCCGCCGAGATGGCCAAGCTGCGCGGCGCGGCCGACAGCCTGGCGCTGCGGATCCGCCATCACGACGACGCCGTGCATGCCGCCCGCATGCCGGCGCGGCGCGAGGCCAAGGACGTCTACGACGCGCTGGAGCAGGCGCGCGTGGAGGTGGTGGGCGCGCACCACATGTCCGGTGTCGCCTCCAACCTGCGCGCCCGGCTGAACGAGGAGTGCGAGGCCGAGGGCTATGACCGCATGACCCGCAAGGACCAGCTGCCGATCCAGGCGGCGCTGGCCCTGCTGGCGCGCGAGCGCATGTCCGGCGAGCCGCCGCCCGCCGCCGCGGCCAAGGTGCTCGACCTGTGGCGCGGCACCATCGGCGACGCGGCGGAAACCGCGCTCGACGAGATGGCGCGCACCCAGGAGGACCAGACCGCCTTCACTCGCGCCGCCCGCAAGCTGCTGGCCGCGATGGAACTTGCCGAAGCCGAGGCCGACGCCGAGCCGGACGAGAGCGAGGACGGCGAGGAAGGCGGCGAGCAGTCCGGCCAGCAGGACAATTCCCAGGACAGCGAGGGCCAGTCGCAGAGCGAGGCCGACTCCACCCTGGGCGCCCAGCCCGAGGAGATGGAGGGCGAGGCCGCCGACGACCAGTCCGCCGACGACGCCGAGGAGGATGCCGCCGCCGCCGAGGGCGACGACAAGCCCGGCGGCCCGCAGCCGCGCCGCGACAAGCCGCTGGCCGACAACGAGAACGCCTACAAGCCCTATACCCGCGCCTTCGACGAGGAAATCGACGCCGAGGACCTCTGCGACGCCGAGGAACTGGGCCGCCTGCGCCAGCAGCTCGACCAGCAATTGCAGCACCTGCAGGGCGTGGTGGCCAAGCTGGCCAACCGGCTGCAGCGCCGGCTGATGGCCCAGCAGACGCGGTCGTGGGATTTCGACCTCGACGAGGGCATCCTCGACGCCGGCCGCCTGGCCCGCGTGGTGATCAACCCGCTGCTGGCGCTGTCCTACAAGAAGGAGCGCGACACCGAGTTCCGCGACACCGTCGTCACCCTGCTGATCGACAATTCCGGCTCCATGCGCGGCCGGCCGATCACGGTGGCGGCGATGTGCGGCGACATTCTCTCGCGCACGCTGGAACGCTGCGCGGTGAAGGTGGAGGTGCTGGGCTTCACCACGCGCGCCTGGAAGGGCGGGCAGAGCCGCGAACGCTGGGTGGCCGAGGGCAAGCCGCGCAACCCGGGCCGGCTGAACGATCTGCGCCACATCATCTACAAGGCGGCCGACGCCCCGTGGCGGCGGGCGCGCAAGAACCTCGGCCTGATGCTGCGCGAGGGGCTGCTGAAGGAGAATATCGACGGCGAGGCCCTGATGTGGGCCTATCGCCGCCTGCTGCACCGGCCCGAGCACCGCCGCATCCTGCTGGTGATCAGCGACGGCGCGCCGGTGGACGACAGCACGCTCTCGGTCAACCCGGGCAACTACCTGGAAAAGCACCTGCGCGAGACCATCAAGGAGATCGAGAGCCGCAACGCCGTCGAACTGGTGGCGATCGGCATCGGCCACGACGTGACCCGCTACTACCGCCGCGCCGTCACCATCGTGGACGCCGAGGAGCTTGGCGGCACCATGATGAAGAAGCTGACCGAGCTGTTCGACGAGGACGCCGCCGCCGCCTGGGCCCGCGCCGCCGCCGAGAAGGCCCCGCTGGTCGCGTGATCAAGCCGATCGCGCATTACCCGGAGCTGGCGGACCCGCAGCTCCGGCCGCGCTATACGGGCATCCCGACCTTCTTCCGCCAGCCCTTCGCCCAGGATCTCTCGGCGGTGGATATCGGGGTGATCGGCGTGCCGTTCGATGGCGGCGTCACCAACCGCACCGGCGCCCGGCATGGCCCGCGCGGGCTGCGCGACCAGTCCTCGCTGATCCGCAAGGTCAACCAGGCGACCGGGGTGGCGCCGTTCGAGCTGGTGCGCGTCGCCGATCTGGGCGATGCCTGGATCGAGCGGCCCTACGAGCTGGAAGGCGCGCTGGCCGAGATCACCGGCTTCTACGACGTGGTGCATGCCGCCGGCGTGGTGCCGCTCTCGGCCGGCGGCGACCATTCCGTCTCGCTGCCCATCCTGCGCGCAATCGCCCGCGGCCGCCCGCTCGGCATGGTGCATATCGACGCGCATTGCGACACCGGCGACGACTACCTGGGCTCGCGCTTCCACCACGGCGCCCCGTTCCGCCGCGCGGTGGAGGAAGGGCTGCTGGACCCGGCGCGGGTGATCCAGATCGGCATCCGCGGCAGCCTGAACAGCGCCGACATGTGGCAGTTCAGCCGCGACAGCGGCATGCGCGTGGTGCCCATGGAGGAGCTGGACGACCGCGGCTGGGCCTGGGCCGCCGAGGAAGCGCGGCGCGTGGTCGGCACCGGCCCCGCCTATCTGTCGTTCGACATCGATTCGCTGGACCCGGCCTTCGCGCCCGGCACCGGCACGCCCGAGCCGGGCGGCATCAGCGTGCGCGAAGCGCAACGGCTGCTGCGCGCGCTGGCGGGCCCGGATTTCGTCGGCGCCGATGTCGTGGAGGTGTCGCCGCCCTTCGACCATGCCGGCCTCACCACCATGGCGGGCGTGTCGGTGATGTTCGAGATCCTGTGCCTGCTGGCCCAGGCGAGGGCCGCGCGGGGACGATCCGCAGGCTGATCGATCCCCCTGCGCGACGGCGTGCGACGGGCGTTGACTTTGTCGCCGCCCCGCCCTTTATTTCTTAAGGTAACGATAACAGCAAACGCGACCGGGACAATCGGGCGCCGTTTGGGGGGAATCATATGAATCACAAGAAGTTCTGGCGCAACCTGCTGACCGCGACGCTGCTCTCCGGCGCGGCGGCCCTGGTTCATCCGGTGCCCGCCATGGCGGCGGGCAAGAAGATCGTGGTGTGGTGGAACCAGGGGTTCTACCCGGCCGAGGACCAGGCGCTGAAGGACACCGTGGCGGCCTGGGAAAAGGCCACCGGCAACACCGTCGAACTGACCATCTACAACGGCGCCGACCTGCCGGCGAAGATCGTCTCGGCGATCACCACTGGCGACGTGCCGGACATCTGCTACGTCGACAACGGCGACTTCCTGCTGCTGCCGCAGAACGTCTGGAACGACAAGATCGTCGACGTGTCGGACGTGGTGGCCACGCAGAAGGGCGAATACAGCCAGGCGGCGCTGGAATCCGCCAACATGTATGACAACGTGACCCACAAGCGCAGCTTCTTCAGCGTGCCGATGAAGCAGCAGGCGCTGCACTACTTCGCCTGGGCGCCGATGCTCGCCAAGATCGGCAAGAAGCCGTCGGACATTCCCACCACCTGGGACGCCTTCTTCAAGTTCTTCGAGGGCGCGCAGACCGCGCTGCGCAAGAAGGGCATGCGGGTCTACGGCATCGGCAACTCGCTGGCCACCAAGGACTCCGACAGCACCTATCTGTTCAACCAGACCATGCTCGCCTATGGCGGCGAGATCGTCACCCCGGACGGCAAGCTGCACACCGACGACCCGAAGGTGCGCAAGGCGGCGGTGGATGCGCTCACCTTCCTGACCGCGCCGTACAAGGCGGGCTTCACCCCGGCCGGCGCGATCAACTGGGGCGACGTGGACAACAACGTGGCCTTCTACTCCAAGCAGATCATCATGACCCCGAACGCCACGCTGTCGATCCCGGTGGCGCAGAAGGACAAGACCGAGCAGTACATGCACGAGATCCTGACCCTGGCGCCGCCGCTGGGGCCGGATGGCAAGCAGGTGACCAGCCTGGTCTCGATCAAGCAGGCGTTCATCCCCAAGGGCGCCAAGGACGTGGCCACCGCCAAGGAATTCCTCACCTATTTCATCCAGCCCGCGCATCTGGACGCCTATCTGAAGGGCGCGCTGGGCCGCTGGCTGCCGGTGATGCCGAAGATCGTCAAGGATGATCCGTTCTGGACCAACCCGGCCGATCCGCACATCCCGGTGGCGACCAAGCAGGAGCTGGTCGGGCCGACCCTGCCCTGGTACCAGTCCTTCAACCCGGCCTATGCCGAGGTCAACGCCGAGCAGGTCTGGGGCAAGGCCGAGGCCAATGTGATGACCGGCGGCATGACGCCGGCGAAAGCGGTGGACGAGGCGTTCGCGCGCATCAACACCATCTTCGCCAAATATCCCATGCCGGCCCAATAAGGCTGGCCGGGTGACGGCTCAGGATCACGCCGCGCCGGGCGCGTCGCACCAGGTGGTGCGGCGCGTCGTCGCGCGGGGCTGGCGGCAGCGGCTGTTCGCCGCCGACAGCCTGTGGGCGGCGGCCTTCGTGCTGCCTTATATCGCCGTGTTCCTGGCCTTCGTGGTCTATCCGGTGGTCTACGGGCTCTGGCTGGGCTCCAGCCCGGCCAGCTACCGCTCGTTGTTCAGCGACCCGATCTACCTGGAAACGCTGTTCAACACGGTGCTGTTCCTGGCGGTGGGGGTGAACGTCAAGCTGTTCCTCGCCCTGCTGCTCTCCGGCTTCTTCATGCGGCCGGGATGGCTGATCAAGGGGCTGATGCTGGTGTTCATCCTGCCCTGGGCGGTGCCGGCGATTCCCACCTTCATCTCCATCCACTGGATGCTGAACGGCCAGTGGGGGCTGATCAACAGCGCCATCTGGAACTGGTTCCAGATGGACGGGCCGCCCTGGCTGGATACGCCCTCGCTGGCGATGGGCTCGGTGATTGTCGCCTATATCTGGAAGTGGCTGCCGTTCTGGACGGTGATCTTCCTGGCCGGGCGGATGGCGATCCCGAAGGAATTGTACGAAGCGGCCGAGATGGATGGCGCCACCGGCCTGAAGCGCTTCGCCTACGTCACTTTCCCGATCATGGCGAACCTGTACACCGTGTGCACCCTGCTCTCGACCATCTGGACCCTCGGCGACTTCAACAGCGTGCATTTCGTCTCCGGCGGGGGGCCGGCGCTGCAAACGCATGTGCTGGCGACGCTGGGCATCCGTGATGCGTTCGAACTCGGCAATCCCGGCCTGGGCATGGCCGCGGTGATCTCCGCCCTGCCGCTGCTGATCCCGCTGGTGATCCTGCTGATGCGCCGGCTGGCCCGCGGCGAGGTGCAGCTGTGAGCCCGCGCACCCGCGCCCATCTGCGCCGCCGCCTCGGCGATGCCGGCGCGGTGCTGGTGGGGTTCCTGCTGCTCGTCTGGACGCTGCTGCCGCTCTACGAAATGGTGCTGGTGGCGGTGCAAGAGAAAGAGGACGTCTTCAGCGGCAATATCTGGCCGCCGCACCCCACGCTCAGCGCCTTCGTCACGGTGTTCAAGGAAAGCTACTGGTACCTGGCGAATTTCTGGCACCAGATGGGCAACAGCCTGTTCATTGGCGCCATGGTGGCGGCGGGCACGCTGATGATCGGCTCCACCACCAGCTTCGCCATCTCCCGCCTGCGCATCAAGCTGGGCTGGCTGCTGACCAACGCGGCGCTGCTGACCTACGTCATCCCGGCCTCGTTCCTGGCCATCCCGTTCTTCGCGATCATGAAACGTTACGGGCTGGCCGACAACGCCTGGTCGGTGATCGCGGTCGAGGTCACCTTCGCAACCCCCTATGCGATCTTTATCTTCCAGCAGTACAGCACCTCCATCCCGCACGAGCTGGACGAGGCCGCGCGCATCGACGGCGCCTCGCCCTGGCAGATCTACTCGCGTATCTGGCTGCCGCTGATGGCCCCGGCGCTGGTGGCGGTCGGCACCTACGCGCTGCTGCTGGCCTGGAACGAATACCTCTACGCGTTCCTGCTACTGTCGTCGGACCAGACCATCACGGTGCCGGTGGCGCTTGGCAAGTTCCTCAACAGCGACGAATCGCCATGGAACTACCTGATGGCCGCCAGCATCGTCTATGCGCTGCCGCCGCTGGCGATCTACTACGCGTTCCGCCGCTACATGACGGCCGGGCTGACCATGGGCGGGGTGAAGGGGTAGGCCCGGGCCGCCGGCCTTAGGGACCCGTGGCCGCCGGCTCGCCCTCCGGCGGCGCCAGGTCGCGCCGCATGGCGGCGGCCAGCATGCGGTAGCTGGTCATCGGGCTTTGGATCGCCTGCTCGTCGAAGCGCAGCTTGATGCGGCGGTTGAACTCGCGCCCCACCGCCCAGTGCTGCCCCGGCACGGTGCGCAGGCGCACCCTTAGCACGTAGCCCTGCGGCACGAATTTCTCCAGCCCCCACACCTCCAGGTCGGCGGTCATGGTCAATGCCCAGGCCGGGTCGGCGCGCATTTCGCCCGCGATGCCTCGCAGCACGGTCACGATATGGTCCGGATCCTCGTTCAGCCCCACCTGCACGTCGGTCACCGCGAAGGCGAAGTCGCGGGTCATGTTGGTCACCGTGGTCACCGCGCTGAACGGCACCATGTGCACCGACCCGTCCGAGGCGCGCAGGCGGATGGTGCGGATCGACAGCGCCTCCACCACGCCGGACAACCCGCCCAGCGTCACCACATCGCCCACCTGCATGGTGTTCTCCAGCAGCAGGAACAGGCCGGTGATGATGTCCTGCACCAGCTTCTGGCTGCCGAAGCCGATCGCCAGGCCGACCACGCCGGCGCCGGCCAGCAGCGGCGCGATGTTCACGCCGATCTCGCTGAGCACGGTGAGCGCGATGGTCACGCAGATCGTCACCAGCAGCGTGGTCCGCAGCATCGGCAGCAGCGTGCGCAGCCGTGCGGCCCGCTGCACCTGCCCGCCCTCGGCCAGCCGGTCGATATGGCCCTGCAGCGCCGCGGTCGCCGCCTCCCACACCACCAGCGCCACCAGCACGCTGATGGCGATGGTGGTGAGCGAGCCGACCAACTGGCCGCCCAGGCCGCCCGCGAACCACGACAGCGCCGGCACCCCCCACGCCTCCAGCAGCGCCACCAGGGTCAGCACCCGCACCAGCGTGCGCAGCAGCGCCCGCGCCACCGGGTGATAGGCGCTGAGCCGTCCGCCCAGCCCGCTCCCGCCTTCCGGCGCCTCGCCGCCCAGCAGGCGCACCAGCGCCACGAACCCCCGCTGCAACGCGCCCAGCAGCAGCCGGTTGACCGCCCAGGCCGCCGCCAGCACCGCCCCGGTGACCACCACCGCGCGCAGCAGGCGGGAGAACCCGTCCGGCATTTCCAGCGCCCACACCACCCAGATCGCCGCCAGGTAGAAGATCGCCGCCACATGCCAGACCGGCGCCACCCGCGCGCGCAGCTGGGCGGTCAGGCCGGTGTGGTCGCCGGTCGCCGGGGCGGCCAGCAGCGCCGCCACCGCGCCGCGCAGTTGCAGCACGATGACCACCAGGAACAGCACCACCACCAGCGCCACCAGCTTCAGCAGCGCGTCATGCGCCAGCCGGTACAGGCCGAACAGCAACGCCGCCTCGGTGGTGGCGTAGCCGAAGATCGCCACCGTCGCGATCCGCCGCGCCCAGACGTGGGTGTATGCGGCCGCCGCGTCGGACAGCGGCAGCAGGCGCAGCCGGCGGCTGTCCGGCGCGCACAGCATCACGGTCAGGCTCATCACGATGCGGTACAGGACATAGGCATTCAGCGCCGCCAGGATCACCAACCGGGTGATCGGCTCCGCCCCCAGCCCCAGCCCCAGCACGCCATAGCCCACCGCCAGCACCGCCAGCACCGGCAGCAGGTCCAGCGCGAAGCGCATCAGCGCGAAGGGCAGCCGCCGCGCGAAGGTCAGGGCGCCCGGCAGCCGGGGGCGCAGCCACTCGGTCTGGCCGCGTTCGGCGGCGGCCAGGCCCGCCACTTCCGCCGGCACACCCTCGGACAGCCTGTGGGAGGGCTCCGGCGCCCGCCGCTCCAGCGCCTCGGCCGGGCGGCGCAGCAGCCGGGCGGCCGCCCATTCCGCGCCCAGCCCGATCGCCAGCACCGCGGCCAGCTTCAGCCCGACATTCAGCAACAGGCGCAGCGCCACCGGGTCGGTCAGCAGTTGCACCACCCAGCTCCAGATCAGCGGGAAATCGGTGATGGTGCGGGCCGCGTCCACCACGTCGCCCGAGGTCCGGCTGAGCCAGTCGGAGGCGCCGACCAGCAGTTGCGCGCCCAGGCTGTCCGGCGCCAGCGGAATCGGCAGCACCGCCGCGGCCGGGGCGGGGGCCGGGGCCGCGGCGGGCGTGGGTGCGGCGGTGGGCGCCGGAGCGGCGGCAGGCGCGGCCGCGGGCGCGGCAGCCGGGGCAGCGGCGGGCGCGGCGGCAGGGGCTGCGGCCTGCGTCGCGGGCGTCGCCCGGGCCAGCGCCTCCAGCACCGCGATCATCTCGGCGCGCTTCTTCGCGTCCTGCAGCACGTCGAGCGCCTGGCGCGCCTGCACCGGCGTAAGGGCGGCGGCAGCCGGCGGCGCGGCGGGCGGCTGCGCCCAGGCGCCGGGGATGGCGGCCAGCAGCAGCAGGCAGGTCAGGAGGATGCGGGTCATGGCGGCAGCCGGATCATGCCGGCGGCGGGCTGTCAACCGGCATCCGCGACACCCGGCGAAATCGGCGGGGGTGCAAAACCGGCAGGAATGGCCATAATAGGGAGCATGATCACGATCCTCTCCATCCTGGTGGCTCTCTCGATGGCGGCAACCCTGGGCGTGCTGTTCGCCGGCATGCTGGGGGTGGTGCGCGGCAGCGCGGACCCGATGCGCTCCAACCGGCTGATGCGCTGGCGGGTGATGCTGCAGGGCCTCACCATCGTCCTGTTCGTGCTGCTGCTCTCGCTGGCCAAGTCGTAGGGGCCAAGTCCCAGGGGCCAAATCCCAGGGGCAAATCCTGACCGAGGCGCCCCCCGCCGGCCTCGCGCCTCGTCTGCGCGCGGCGCGGGCATCGGGCGTTTGACAGCGCCGCGACCGCGCCACTAAGTTCAAAACGTCTTTTTGCAGGTGCGAACAGGCGTGGGGCGGCTGCGGCCGGGCCACGCCGCGCGACAATGCACTCAACATCTCGGGTGAAGCCACGCCCAGATACAGGAAGCGGTACGTCAGTCCATGAAGATTCTCGTCCCCGTCAAGCGGGTGGTCGACTACAACGTCAAGGTCCGCGTGAAGGCGGACGGCACCGGGGTGGAAACCTCGGGCGTCAAGATGTCCATGAATCCGTTCGACGAAATCGCCGTCGAGGAGGCCGTGCGCCTCAAGGAGAAGGGCGTCGCCACCGAGATCGTCGCTATCTCCATGGGCGTGGCCGCCTGTGCCGAGACCATCCGCACCGCGCTGGCCATGGGCGCCGACCGCGGCATCCTGGTGGAGAGCGACGCCGATTTGCAGCCGCTGGCCGTCGCCAAGCTGCTGAAGGCGATCGCCGACAAGGAGCAGCCGGGCCTCATCATCCTGGGCAAGCAGGCGATCGACGACGACATGAGCGCCACCGGCCAGATGCTCGCCGCCCTGCTCGGCTGGGCCCAGGGCACCTTCGCCAGCAAGGTGGTGGTCGAGGGCGACCACGCCCTGGTCACGCGCGAGGTCGATGGCGGGCTGGAGACGGTGAAGCTGGCGCTGCCGGCCATCGTCACCACCGACCTGCGGCTGAACGAGCCTCGCTACGCCTCGCTGCCCAACATCATGAAGGCGCGCAAGAAGCCGATCGAGACCATCAAGCCGGCCGACCTGGGAGTAGACCCCGCCCCGCGCCTGACCGTGCTGAAGGTGGTGGAGCCGGCCAAGCGACAGGCCGGCGTGAAGGTGGGCTCGGTGGCCGAACTGGTGGCCAAGCTGCGTACTGAAGCGAAGGTGATCTGACCATGACGGCTCTCGTCCTCCTCGACCACGACGGCGGCAGCATCAAGCAGCCGGCCCGCTCGGCCGTCGCCGCCGGCCTGGCGCTCGGCGACGTGCATGTGCTGGTGGCCGGCTCCGGCGTGCAGGCCGCCGCCGAGGCGGCCGCCAAGCTGCCGGGCGTGTCCAAGGTCATCCTGGCCGACAGCCCGGTGCTGGCGCATGCGCTGGCCGAGCCGCTGGCCGCCCTGCTGGTGACGCTCGCCCCGGCCTATACCCACCTGCTGGCCGCCGCCACCGCCGCCGGCAAGAACGTGATGCCGCGCGTGGCCGCCCTGCTGGACAGCCAGCCGATCAGCGACATCGCCGGCGTGGTGGACGCCGACACCTTCGTGCGCCCGATCTACGCCGGCAACGCGCTGGCCACGGTCAAGAGCAGCGACGCCAAAAAGGTGATCACCGTGCGCGCCACCAGCTTCGACCCGGTGGCCGAAACCGGCGGCAGCGCGCCCATCGAGGCCGCGCTCGCCAGCGCCGAGCAGGTGCTGTCCAGCTTCGTCTCCGCCGAACTCTCCAAGAGCGAGCGCCCGGAACTGACCGCCGCCCGCGTGGTGATCTCCGGCGGCCGCGGCATGCAGAACGGCGACAACTTCAAGCTGCTGGACCCGATCGCCGACAAACTGGGCGCCGCCGTCGGCGCCAGCCGCGCCGCGGTGGATGCCGGCTTCGTGCCCAACGACTACCAGGTCGGCCAGACCGGCAAGATCGTCGCCCCCGACCTGTATGTGGCGGTTGGCATCTCCGGCGCCATCCAGCATCTGGCCGGCATGAAGGACAGCAAGGTGATCGTGGCGATCAACAAAGACGAGGAGGCGCCGATCTTCCAGGTGGCCGATTACGGCCTGGTGGCCGACCTGTTCGTCGCCCTGCCCGAACTGGCCGCCGAGCTGGAGCGCGGCTGAATGAACGTGCAAGCACCCGCCGCCGACGCCGCCGCCGACATGCTGCTGGCCAGCCCGGTGATCGCCCGCGTCGGCGTCATCGGCGCCGGCCAGATGGGCAACGGCATCAGCCATGTCTGCGCCCTGGCCGGCCTGCCGGTGGTGCTGCTGGACGTGAAGCAGGAGGCGCTCGACAAGGCCATGGCGTCGATGGGCCGCAACATGGACCGCCAGGTGAACCGCGAGCTGATCACCGCGCTGGAAAAGGCCGAGGCGCTGGCGCGGGTCACCACCACCACCGACTATGCCGCCTTCGCCGACTGCGACCTGGTGATCGAGGCGGCGACGGAGAAGGAGGAGGTCAAGCGCGCGATCTACAAGGTGCTGGTGCCGCACCTGAAGCCGTCCTGCATGATCGCCTCCAACACCTCCTCGATCTCGATCACCCGGCTCGGCGCCAGCACCGACCGGCCCGAGAAGTTCATCGGCATGCATTTCATGAACCCGGTGCCGGTGATGAAGCTGGTGGAGCTGATCCGCGGCATCGCCACCGACGAGCCGACCTTCCAGGCCACCCAGGCGCTGGCGCTGCGGCTGAACAAGACCACCGCGGTCTCCGAAGACTTTCCCGCCTTCATCGTCAACCGCATCCTGGTCCCAATGATCAACGAGGCGGTGTACGCGCTCTATGAGGGCGTCGGCTCGGTGGTGGCGATCGATACGGCGCTGAAGCTTGGCGCCAACCACCCGATGGGGCCGCTGGAGCTGGCCGACTTCATCGGGCTGGATACCTGCCTGTCGATCATGCAGGTGCTCTACGAGGGGCTGGCCGACAGCAAATACCGCCCCTGCCCGCTGCTGGTGAAATATGTCGAGGCCGGCTGGCTGGGCCGCAAGAGCAGCCGCGGCTTCTACGACTACACCCAGACACCGCCGCGCCCCACGCGCTGACCTTCCAGGCGCGCGGCCACGGCACAGGGACGGCCCGGGGATTACCACCCCGGGCCGTTTTTACATCCGCTCATGCGCCAGCGGAGCCGTGCCCCACGTCCGTCCTGGGCAATGGAGGCGGCCCCTGGACCTCTCTTCTGAGGCCCTCAATCATTGAGTGGGCAAGTGTTATCGTACTGTATTACTTTATAATGACACACTGGAATGTTTCGAATAATTCTATACTAATGTCTGAATTAACGTATGTTATCAGTTATTTGTAACAGATCTTCGATCACGCCTTCGTGAGTCCAGCGACTTGCGCGGTTTGTAACGGTATATTTGTCGTACCGCTCACATAGACTCGCCATCCCATCACCGATCTTCCCTTGCACGCAACCGTGCCGAGCAAGGGAATTCCAGCATGCCATCCGTGACTGTAACGGGCGCCCACGGGCAGACCCTGACTCTGCATTTGGATTCAGCAGCCAACGCCGCGCTCGCCCGCCAACTCGCCGGCGCCATCAGCGCGGGTGTGGCCGGCGGCACGATCACACCCGCCAGCAGCGCCGACGGCCCGCCGCCGGGCCTGCCGTCCGGCCAGACCGGGGAATGGGTGCAGCAGACCAGCGGCATCACCTTCCTGCCGGCGCGCTACGACGCCGTGGTCGCCACCGCGCGGCACGCCGTCATCTTCGGCTCGGGCGGCAACAACGAGTCGGTGCTGGGCAGCTCCGGCGACCTCACCTTCATCGCCACCGGCGGCTCGGGCACCGTGGTGGCCGGCGGCGGCGACAACCGCATCATCATCCCGGGCAGCGACGCCGGCGCCTGGTCGATCAACACCGGCGGCGGCAACGACCAGATCCTGGCGCTGGGCGGCGGCGACGACAGCATCAACGCCGGCGGCGGCCGCAACAGCATCCTGCTGGGCGACGGCCGCGACACCGTCGTCTCCGGCGGGCGGGACAGCATCGGCCTCGGCGGCGGCGCGGCCACCATCGTCGCCACCGACGCCGCGCGCGACCTGATCCAGGGCGGCAGCGGCACCTTGCTGTTCCTCGGCGCGGCCGGCGGCGCCACCGTCCTGGGCGGCACCGGCAGCGCCACCCTGTTCGGCGGCAGCGGCACCAGCGAACTGCATGGCGGCAGCGCCGGCAACAACCTCATCATCGCCGGCACCGGCCACGCCACCCTGTTCGGCGGCGGCAACGGCGACCAGCTCTACGCCGGCGGCAGCGAGGGCCAGGCGCTCTATGCCGGCGCCGGCTCGGAAACCCTGCTGGGCGTGCTCAGCAGCGGCCACGACACGCTGCACGCCGGCAGCGGCAACACGATGCTGGTCGGCGGCATCGGCGCGGACACCTTCATCGCCGGCACCGGCAACGCCACCATGCAGTCGGCCGCCAACGGCGACCGCTTCCAGTTCATCAAGGGCGAGGCCGGCGGCACGGACCTGGTATCCGGCTTCGGCGGCGCCGACCGCATCAGCCTGATGGGCTACGGCCCGCACGCCATCCAGGACGCGCTGGCCAGCCAGACCCATACCGGCGGCAACACCACCATCCTGCTGTCGGACAACACACAGATCACCTTCGCCGGCGTCGCCAGCCTCTCGGCCAGCAGCTTCACGGCCAGCGGCGGCTTCGGCGGCGACGACCATGGCGAGGACCACCACGGCGGCTTCGGCCACAACTCCGGCCACCACCACTGAGCCTGCGCGGCCAGGGGTACCCCCCCTGGCCGCCACCCGCCTACTTGATCAGCTGCCAGTGCCCGTCCTTGACGGTGATCAGCACCAGCGAACGCTCGTCGGTGCCGTTATGGTCGTCCGGCCGCATGTTGTAGATGCCCGCCGCGCCGTTCACGTTCTTCAGGTTCTCCATCGCGTCGCGCAGCGCCTTGCGGAACTCCGCCGTCCCCGGCTTGGCCACCTTCAGCGCCGCCGGCGCCGCCTCGGCCAGCAGCAGATAGCCGTCCCACGCCGTCGCGCCGAACAGCGAGCGCGAATTGGCGCCGAACTTGCCCTCGTACAGCTTCACATAGGCCATCGCCGGCTTCTTGGTGTCGGCGCTGTCCGGCAGTTGCTCGGCCACCGTCACCGGGCTGGCCGACAGGATGATCCCGTCCGCCGCCTTGCCCGCCACCCGCAGGAAATCCGGGTTGGCCACGCCCTGGTTGTGCAGGATCAGCCCCTTGTAGCCGCGGTTGCGCAGCTCGATCACCGGCAGCGCCCCCGGCGTGCCGCTGCCGGCGATGAACACCGCATCCGGCCGCAGCGCCATGATCTTGAGCACCTGCGGCGTCACCGAGGTATCGGTGAGGTTGTATTTCTCCACCCCCAGCGACTTGATGCCCCGCTTCGCCGCCTCGGAATCGGCGGCGGCCACGAAGGCGTCCCCGAAGGCGGTCGCCTGCGCGATGCTCGCGATCGTCTTGCCGCCCTTGTCCTTCAGGTACTGCAGCGGCCCGGCCAGCATCGCGCTCTCCGGCGAGGCCAGCTTGAACGCCCAGCGCTTGTTGCCCTCCTGCGGCACGATGATCGCGTTGGACCCGGCGAGGCTGATCATCGGCGTGCCCGAGGAGCCGGCCACGTCCAGCACCGCCAGCGAGGTCGGCGTCACCGACGGGCCGAGCACCAGGTCCACCTTCTCCTCGGTCACCAGCTTCTGGAACGCGCGCACCGCCGCGGTGCTGTCCGTGCCGTCGTCCAGCACGACGTAGCGCACCTTCTGCCCGGCGATCTCGCGCGGCAGCATGTCGATCACGTTGCGCTCGGGAATGCCCAGCGAGGCGCCCGGCCCGGTCAGCGACAGCACGGCGCCGACGGTGATGTCCGCCCGCGCCGGCGTGGCCGTCACCATCGAAGCCAGCGCGATCGGCGCCAGCGCGCTCAGCAGGCCGGCGAAGGCCGCCGCGACACGGTTCATGCTCGTTCTCCCACACGTTCTTGTCCGGGCAGGCCGCGGCACGGCGCCCGAAGGCGAGCCTAGGGCAATCCCCGAGCGGGTGGAAAGGCCAATACGCCACCCCCGCCTCCCCTTGCGCGACACGCCCCGCCGGGATCAAGGTCCTCCTCGCGATCCGCGAGCCGGGGCGCAGGGAATGTGGGGGGCGATGTCGGCAACCTATCTGCTGGTGGCCCTGGCGGGGCATGTGGTGCTGCTGCTCTGGGGCGCGCGCATGGTGCAAACCGGCATCGTGCGCGCCTTCGGCTCCGATCTGCGCCGCCTGCTCGGCGCCGGGCTGGACAGCCGCTGGCTCGCCCTGCTCGGCGGCGTCATCGTCACCGCCCTGCTGCAAAGCAGCACCGCCACCGCGCTGATGGCCACCTCCTTCGCCGCCGACGGGCTGGTCGCCCTGGTGCCGGCGCTGGCCGTCATGCTCGGCGCCAATATCGGCACCGCGCTGATGGTCAAGCTGCTCACCTTCGACATCTCGTGGCTCTCCCCGGTGCTGCTGATCATCGGCTACACCGGCTTCAAGCGCGGCACCCGCGGCGGCGCCCGCAAGGGCCGGCTGCAGAATCTCGGCCGGGTGGCGCTCGGCCTCGGCCTGATGCTGCTGGCGCTCAGCCTGCTGGTGGAGGCGATGCGCCCGGCCGAGGCCGCCCCCATCCTGCGCGAACTGCTGGCGGCGCTGACCGCCGAGCCGGTGCTGGACCTGCTGCTGGCCGCCCTGCTCACCTGGGCCGCGCATTCCTCGGTCGCGGTGCTGCTGATGATCGTGCCGCTGGCCGCCGCGCACGTCATCCCTCCGGTCGCCGCCCTGGCGCTGGTGCTCGGCGCCAATCTCGGCTCGGCCATCGCCCCGGTGCTGGCCGCCGGCGGCCCCTCGCCCGCCGCCCGCCGCCTGCCGGTCGGCAACCTCGCCTTCCGCGCCCTCGGCTGCCTGGTCGCCCTGCCGCTGCTGCCGCTGCTCGCCGCCGCCCTGCCCGCCCTGTCGCCCGACCCCGGCGCCCAGGCGGTCTATTTCCACATCCTGTTCAACTGCGCCCTCGCCGCCGTCTTCCTCGGCCTGCTCGACCCCGCCGCCACCTTGCTCGCCCGCCTGCTGCCCGAGGCCGCGCACGGCGCCGACCCCGCCCGCCCGCTCTACCTGGACGCCGTCGCGCTCGAAACCCCCTACCTCGCGCTCGCCAACGCCGCCCGCGAGGTGCTGCGCATGGGCGACCTGGTGGAGGCCATGCTCCGCCGCAGCCTCGAAGCCCTGCTCGACGGCCGGCGCGAGGCCGCCGACGAAACCACCCGCCTCGGCCGCGCGCTCGACGGCCTGGGCGACGACGTGAAATCCTACCTCACCCGCATCGCCGCCGAGCCGCTGCCCGAGCCCGACGCCCGCCGCTGCCAGGCCATCCTGGAATTCGCCGTCAACCTCGGCCATGTCGGCGCCATCGCCGAGCGCAGCCTGGTCGATGCCGCCCGCCGCATGGCCAAGCGCCAGCTCAGCTTCGGCGCCGAGGACCGCGCCGACCTCGTCGCCTTCCACGCCGGCGTGCTGGACGACCTGCGCCTCGCGCTCTCCACCTTCATGGCCGAGGACCCGCGCGGCGCCCAGCAGCTCCTGGACGCCAAGCGCCGCCTGAGCGAGCTGGAGCGCGCCGCCACCCACGCCCACCTCGCCCGCCTCTCGCCCGACCGGCCGGACGCGCTGGAATGCAGCACCCTGCACCTGGGCGTGCTGCGCGACCTCAAGCGCATCAACTCCCACCTCGCCTCCATCGGCTACACGGTGCTGGACCGGCCCGACCCCGAGCAGGGCGCCCCCGACCAGGGCGCCCCCGACCAGGGCGCCCCCGACCAGGGCACGCCCGAACATGGGGCGGCCGAGCCGGCCTGAACGCGCCGCGCTGGCGCCGGCGGGCCGAGCTTCCTATGTTCGGTCTGTCGTTCCCGGAGAACCCTGCATGCGCCATGTGATCCTTGCGGCCGCCCTGTTGCTCGGCCTGTCCCCCCGCCCAGGGCAGGCGGCCGAGCCGCTGGCGGCCCATAAGGCGCTGTACGACCTCACCCTCGAATCCGCTCGCGGCGACGTGATCGCCGCCTCCGGCAGCATGGCCTACGAGGTCACCGACGCCTGCGACGCCTGGGCCGTCCGCCAGCGCCTCAAGATGAGCCTGACCAACCGCGACGGCCAGGACATCGAGATGATCTCCGACTACACCACCTGGGAGAGCAAGGACGGCCTCAAGATGCGCTTCCGCCTGCGCCAGACCACCGACGACGCGGTCACCAGCGAACTCTCCGGCGACGCGGCGCTGGACCACACCGGCGGCCCGGGCGAGGTCCATTACGACATGCCCGCCGACACCACCAAAAAACTCCCCCCCGGCACGCTGTTCCCGATGATGCACACCGAGGCGCTGCTGCAGGCCGCCGAGGCCGGCAAGAAATTCCTCGCCCTGCCGCTGTTCGACGGCACCGGCCCCGACGGCGCTCAGGACACCGCGATCGCCATCACCGGCTGGGCGAAGCCCGCCGCCACCAACTGGCCGGTGCTGACACCCCTGCCCAGCACCCGCGTGCGCATCGGCTTCTTCGACCGCGGCAAGCACGCCCAGGTGCCGGATTACGAGGTCGGCATGCACTACTGGTCCAACGGCATCGCCGACGACCTGTCGATGGATTTCGGCGACTTCGTCATGCACGGCAAGCTGTCCTCGCTGACCCTGCCGGCCAAACCGTCCTGCTGAGGCCGGCGCGGGAAGATTCACAGGGAGACGGGGAGAAGAGAGCGCCATGATTCACCCTTCTTCTCCCCGCCTCCCCGCCTCCCCGCCTCCCTGTGAATCCCTTCCCCCTGCGGCGGCGAGCCATATGGCCTATAGAACGCCGATGGAACCGCTCGCCCTCTATATTCACTGGCCGTTCTGCCTGGCCAAATGCCCGTACTGCGACTTCAACTCGCATGTGCGCGAGCGCATCGACCAGTCGCGCTTCGCCGCGGCGCTGCGCGCCGAACTGGCGTGGGAGGCAGCGCGCCTCGGCCGCCGGCCGCTCGCCTCCATCTTCTTCGGCGGCGGCACCCCCAGCCTGATGGCCCCCGAAACCGTCGCCGCCCTGATCGCCGACGCGCGGGCGCTGTTCGACGCGGCGGAGGACATCGAGATCACGCTGGAAGCCAACCCCACCAGCGTGGAGGCCGCCCGCCTCGCCGAATTCCGCGCCGCCGGCGTCAACCGCGCCTCGCTCGGCGTGCAGAGCCTGCGCGACGACCAGCTCCGCCTACTCGGCCGCCAGCACTCGGCAGCCCAGGCGATGGCGGCGCTGGAGACCGCGCGGCGCATCTTCCCCCGCCTGTCCTTCGACCTCATCTACGCCCGCCCCGGCCAGACGCTGGCCGACTGGCGCGCCGAGCTGGCCGAGGCGCTGGCCCTGGCCGCCGACCACCTCTCGCTCTACCAGCTCACCATCGAGGCGGGCACGGGGTTCGAGGCGCTGCACCGCAGCGGCGCCCTGGTGCTACCCGACGACGACAGCGCCGCCGCCCTCTACGACGCCACCGCCGAGGAAGCCGCCCGCGCCGGCCTGCTGGCCTACGAAGTGTCCAACTACGCCGCCCCCGGCGCGGAAAGCCGCCACAACCTGGCCTATTGGCGCTACGGCGACTACGCCGGCATCGGCCCCGGCGCGCATGGCCGGGTCAGCCTGGGCGGCCGGCTGCTGGCCACGCGCCGGCACCGCGCGCCGGAACCCTGGGCGGAGCGGGTGGAGCGCCAGGGCCACGGCAGCACCGCCGAGGAGGCGGTGGCCCCGGCCGAACGCGCCCGCGAGATGCTGCTGATGGGCCTGCGCCTGGCCGAAGGCATCGACCCCGCCCGCTTCGCCGCCCGCGCCGGCATCGCGCTGGCCGACGCGCTGGACCCCGACACCCTGGCCCGCGCGATCGAGGCCGGCTACCTCACCCGCCCCGATGGCCGCCTGGCCGCCACCGCCGAGGGCCGCAAGCGGCTGGACGCGCTGCTCGGCCAACTCGTGCTGTAGGCGTGATGGTTATGTGGCATCACCATCGCCGCCCCCGGCCAGCGCCAGCGCCCGCGCATAGACAAGTTTGCGCGGCAATCCGGTCGCGGCGGTGACCATCGCGACCGCTTCCTTGAGCCGGTGGGCCGCCAGGGCGGTGCGCAGAATCGCGTCTAGATCGTCGTTTTCGGGGGTCTCGGGGGGCATTGGAGCCACCACGATGGTGATTTCGCCGCGTGGTTTTGTGGTGTCATAGTACTCAGCCAGCGCCGCCAGCCGGTCCCGCCGCACTTCCTCGAACCGCTTGGTCAGCTCCCGCGCCACCGCCGCCGGCCGGTCGCCGAGCACCTGCGCCATGTCGGCCAGCGTCTCGGCCAGCCGGTGCGGCGCCTCGTAGAACAGCAGCGTGGCCGCCAGCCCGGCCCGCTCGGCGGCGCGCAGGCTGGCGAAGGCGGCCCGCCGCGCCGCCCCGCGTGGGGGTGGAAACCCCATGAAAAGAAAGGGTTGCGGCGGCAGCCCGGACAAGGTCAGCGCCAGCACGGCGGCATTCGCCCCCGGCACGCCCCCCACCGCCAGCCCCTCCGCCAGCGCCGCACGCACCAGCCGGTAGCCGGGGTCGGACACCAGCGGCGTGCCGGCATCGCTCACCAGCGCCACCCGCCGCCCGGCCCGCAGCATGTCCAGCACCGCCGGAATGCTCCGGTCCTCGTTATGTTCATGCAGCGGCGCCGTGCGTGTGGTAATCCCATACTCCCGCAACAGTCGCGCGGTGGTGCGCGTATCCTCGCACAACACCAGATCCGCCGCCTTCAATGCGGATATCGCGCGCAGTGACATATCGCCGAGGTTGCCGATTGGCGTTGAAACCAGCACAAGACCATCGGGCAGCCGCTCTGGCGCCCCGTGCTCGGCGTCCGGCGGCATGCCGGGGTGGTTCGCTACGGGAGACAGGTCGCATGGTTCGTCGGACATTGGCATTCCTTGCCTTTACCCTGGCAGTGGCCGGCTGCGCCACTGCGCCGGCCTATCGCGGCGGCGGCGGCCCGGTGCCGCTGGGCGCCATGCCGGGCGGGACGATGTCCAGCGCCGCGCCGGCGGGCCGGACGGTCGCCATCCTGGCGTCGCTGACCGGGCCGAACGCGGCGCGCGGCGAGGCGCTGGTGAACGCGGCGAAACTGGCGCTTTCCCTGCAAGGCGCGCCGCGGCTGGATGTGCGCGACACCCAGGGCACGCCGCAGGGCGCCGCCGCGGCCGCGCAGGCGGCGCTGGCGGCCGGGGCCGGGCTGATCATCGGGCCGCTGACCTCCCAGGAGACCGCCGCCGTGGCCGCCCCGGCGCGGCAGGCGGGGGTGGCGGTGCTGGCCTTCACCTCCGACCCCGCGCAGGCGCAGCCGGGGGTGTGGACGCTTGGCATCACGCCGGGCCAGCAGGTCCGCCGCCTGGTGGCCAGCGCCGCGGCACAGGGCAAGACCCGCTTCGCCGCCGTGCTGCCGGAGAACGATTTCGGCCATGCCATGGCGGCGGCGATCGCCAAGGCGACGGTCTCGGCCGGGCTGGGGGCGCCGGAGATCCGCTTCCATGGCACAGACATGGCCTCCATCAATGCCACCATGCGCAGCGTGTCCAACTATGCCGGGCGGCGCGGCCCGCTGGACGCGCAGATCCGCGCCGCCCGCGCGCTGCACACAGCCGAGGGCCGCCGCCGGGCCGCCGAACTGGCGCGCGCGCCGATTCCACCGGCGCCGTTCGACGCGCTGCTGCTGGCCGATGCCGGCGAGCAGCTCGCGGCGGTGGCCAGCCTGCTGTCGTACTACGACCTGGACGCCCCGGCGGTGCGGGTGCTCGGCCCGGCGCTCTGGGCCTCCACCACGGCGCGGCGGGATGCGCCGCTGAACGGCGCCTGGTTCGCCGCCCCCGACCCGGCGGCGCGCGCCGGCTTCAATGCCAGCTACCAGGCGGCCTATGGCGCGCAGGCGCCGGGGCTGGCCGATTTCGCCTATGACGCCGCCGCGATCGCCGCCGTGCTGGCGCAGGAGGGCGGGTATTCGGTGGCCGCGCTGTGCCGGCCGGAGGGCTTCGCGGGGGTGGACGGCGTGCTGGCGCTGCAGCCGGACGGGCAGGTGCGGCGCGGGCTGGCGCTGTTCGAACTCGGGCGCGGCGGGCCGACCATGATCGAGCCGGCGCCCGACAGCATCTCCGCCCCCGGCATCTGACTGACCCGCGCCGCCGCGATGCGCCTGGGCAGCCTGCTATGGGTGGGGGCGCTGCTGGCGGCGGTGCCGCTGGCAACGCTGCTGGCGCTGCTGCTGGGCGGCGCACTGGCGGCCGGCCCGGGGCTGGCCGGCATGGCGGTGGTGGCGCTGGGCGCGCTGGCGCTGGCCGCGCTGTGGCTCGCGGACCTCGGCAACCTGGTGGAGACGCTGCGCCAGGCGATGCTGGAGAACAGCTCCGCCCTGGCCCATGCCGCCGCCGCGCCGCGCCTGCCGCCGGTGGAGCGGGTCGCGCGCGGGATTGAGCGGCTGGCCCGCAACCTGGCCACCCGCGCCGCCCAGGTGGGGGACCTGCTGCGCGCCAATGAGGCGATCGTGGAGCGCCTGCCCGACCCGCTGCTGGTGCTGGATGCCGGCCGCGCGGTGCTGCGGGCCAATGCCGCCGCGCGCGCGGCCTTCGGCGCCGACCTCGCCGCCGTGCTGCGCCACCCGGTGCTGCGCGACGCGATCGGCCAGGCCTCGGCGCTGCGCGGCACCGCCACGGCCGATCTCGGCCTGTCCGCCCCGGTGGCGCGCGAGTTGCGGGCGACGGTGATCTGGCTGGAGCCGGCGCTGGCCGATGGCGGGCAGGCGCTGGTGGTGCTGTCCGACCGCACCCGCGAGCGCGCGGTGGAGCGCATGCGCGCCGATTTCGCCGCCAATGCCAGCCACGAGCTGCGCACCCCGCTGACCAGCCTGATCGGCTTCATCGACACGCTGCGCGGACCGGCCGCCGACGACCCGCCGGCGCAGCAGCGCTTCCTGGGCATCATGGCCGAGCAGGCCGAGCGGATGAACCGGCTGATCGACGACCTGCTGAGCCTGTCGCGCATCGAGCTGACCGAACACCAGCCGCCGGCCGAACGGATGGACCTGGGCGACCTGCTGGCCCGCGTGGCGGCGGGGTTCGAGCCGCGGCTGGCGGCGCGGCGGGTGACGCTGGCGGTGGAGGTCGCGCCCGGCCTGCCGCGGGTGCCGGCGGATGCCGACCAGATGGCGCAACTGGCCAGCAACCTGATCGACAACGCGGTGAAATACGGCCGCGAGGGCGGCACCGTGCAGGTCTCGGCCGCCCTCGCCGAAGCCGGGGGCCGGTGGCCGGGGCGCGGCGTGGTGCTGCGGGTGAGCGATGACGGGCCGGGCATTCCGAAGGCGCAGGTGCCGCGACTGACCGAACGCTTCTACCGCGTGGACCAGGGCCGCAGCCGGGCGGCCGGCGGCACCGGGCTGGGGCTGGCGATCGTGAAGCACATCGTCAACCGGCACCGGGGACTGCTGGCGATCGACAGCGACACCGGGCGGGGGGCGACGTTCACCATCTGGCTGCCATTGGGGGAGCGCCGCGCGCTGCCGCCCTGACGGCTGCTGCCGGGGGAGGCAGAGCCCCGCGCCTGGCTATACCCTGCGCCCGATTACATTGTCGCGCCGAGCACCCAGGGCGCGAACTCGGCGGCCCCGAAATCATACTGCTCGCTTTTGGTCGGCTCGCCGGAGGCGGTGCGCAGGATCAGGTCCAGAATGCGCTCGCCGCATTGCTGCACGCTCTCGTCGCCATCGGCGATGGTGCCGCAGTTGATGTCCATGTCCTCCTCCATGCGCCGGTACATGGCGGAGTTGGTGGCCAGCTTGATGGAGGGGGCGGGCTTGCAGCCGAACACGCTGCCGCGCCCGGTGGTGAAGCACACCAGGTTGGCGCCGCCGGCGACCTGGCCGGTGGCGGCCACCGGGTCGTAGCCCGGCGTGTCCATGAACACGAAGCCCTTCCGGGTGACCTCCTCGGCATAGCCCACCACGTCCACCAGATTGGTGCTGCCGGCCTTGGCCATGGCGCCGAGCGACTTCTCCAGGATGGTGGTCAGGCCGCCGGCCTTGTTGCCGGGGCTGGGGTTGGCGTTCATCTCCGCCCCCTCGCGGGCGGTGTACTCCTCCCACCAACGCATCAGGCCGACCAGCTTCTCGCCGACCTCGCGGCTGACCGCGCGGCGGGTGAGCAGGTGCTCGGCGCCGTAGGTCTCGGGGGTTTCGGAGAGGATAACGGTACCGCCGTGGCGCACCAGCAGGTCGGACGCGGCGCCGAGGGCGGGGTTGGCGGTGATGCCGGAATAGCCGTCCGAGCCGCCGCATTGCAGCGCCACGGTCAACTCGCTCGCCGGGCAGGTCTCGCGGCGGACGGTGTTGGCCTCGGCCAGCGCCTCGCGCACGAAGGCGATGCCGGCTTCCACCGTCTTGCGGGTGCCGCCCATCTCCTGGATGTCCATGGCGCGCAGACGGCCGGCAAGCTTCTGCTCGGTCATCAGCCCGCCGATCTGGTTGACCTCGCAGCCCAGGCCCAGCACCACGACGGCGGCGAAATTGGCGTGCCGGGCGTAGCCGCCGAGCGTGCGGCGCAGCAGCGCCAGCGGCTCGTGCTGGGTCATGCCACAGCCGGTCTTGTGGGTGAGCGCCACCACGCCGTCGACATTGGGGAAGTCGGCCAGCGGGTTGTGGCCGGTGATCGGGTTCTTGCGGAAGGCGTCGGCCACCATGCCGGCGACATGGGCAGAGCAGTTCACGCTGGTGAGGATGCCGATGTAGTTGCGCGTGGCCACCCGCCCGTCCGGCCGGCGGATGCCCTGGAAGGTGGCCGGGGTGTCGAAATACTGCGTCGGCCGCGCGTCCACGCCCCAGGCGTAGTCTTTGGCGAACTCACCCATGCCGCAATTATGCGTGTGGATGTGCTGGCCGGGGGCGATCGGCGCGGTGGCGAAGCCGATGATCTGGCCGTAGCGGCGCACCGGCTCCCCCACCGCGATCGGGCGGGTGGCGACCTTGTGGCCGGCGGGCACGCGGTCGGTGACGGTGACATCCACGTCCACCATGGTGCCGGGCAGCAGGGTGGCCCGGGCGATCACCACGTTGTCGGCGTCGTTGAGGCGGATGAACAGCGGCGGGGCCATGGTGGTGTCTCCATCAGGGAAGGCAAGGAAGGCCAGGGGCCTTGCCCCTGGCCCCCACCAAGGGCCGAGCCCTTGGAACTCGATTCAGAATGAGGTCCAGGGGCTCGGCCCCTGGCGGGGTTCGGGGCAGCGCCCCGCCCTGCGTCTTGTCAGGCGATGCCCTTGGAATTCTTGCGGGTCTCGGCGATGGCGTTCTTGGCGTAGGTCGCCATCATGCCGCTGTCGTTCATCAGCGTGGTCAGGCGGAAGCCCATGCTGATGCAGTTGGCCGCATCCTTGGCGCCGGCGGTGTGGATGCCGGCGAAGATGTTGCGCTTGCCGCATTCCTTGATGATCTTTTCGTAGATCTTCAGGATTTCCGGCTCGCTGCGGTCCAGCTTCGGGGGCAGGCCGTAGGACAGGCCGAGGTCGGACGGGCCGACATAGATGCCGGCGACGCCGGGCACGTCCAGGATGGCTTCCAGGTTCTTGATCGCCGTCTTGGTCTCGATCATCGGGATGCACAGCGTCTCGTCGTTGGCGGTGGCCTGGTAGCTGGTGGCCTCGCCATACATGCCCGCACGGATCGGCCCGTTGCTGCGGCTGCCCATCGGCGGGTACTTGCAGTACGAGACGAAGGCTTCCGCCTCCTTCTTGGTGTTGATCATCGGGCAGATCACGCCCATCGCGCCGCCATCCAGCACCTTGCCGATGATCCCCGGCTCGTTCCACGGCACCCGCACCATCGGCGTGATCGGGTGGGCCTGCATGGCCTGGAAGCACTGCACCATGGACTGGTAGTCCTGCACGCCGTGCTGCATGTCCACGGTAACGCTATCAAATCCGCACTGCGCCATCACCTCGGCCGAGAAGCCGGAAGGAATCGCGAGCCAGCCGTTGACCACGGCCTTCCCGGAAGCCCAGATTTTCGCCACTTTGGTTGCCATCGGATCGGTTCCCCCCTTTAAGGCATGCGGAACGCTAGGCGCGGCCCGGCGCCTGGTCAATTCCGCAACGGCCGGAGCAACGCCCATGAGCAATGGAATTTATGCAGGTCCGATCATCGACGCCCACCACCATCTGTGGGACCTCGCGATGGGACGCCACCGCTGGCTGGCCGAGGGCATTCCGGCGCTGGGCGATATCGGCTACCTGCGCCACAGCTACCTGCCGGCCGACTACCTGCGCGACGCCGCCGGCGTGAACCTGGCCGGCAGCGTGCATGTGGAGGCGGTGTGGGACCGCGCGCGCGACCCGGTGGAGGAGACCGAGTGGCTGGACGCGCTGGCGCCGCCGGCCGGCATCGCCGCGCGCTGCGTCGCCTTCGCCGACCTGGCCACCACCGGCATGGAGCGCCGGCTGGAGGCACAGGCGGCGCATCCGCGCGTGGCCGGGGTGCGCGAGACCATCCGCTGGCACCCCGACCCGGCCAAGCGCTGGACGGCGGCGGGCATCGTGGACAGCACCGGCTTCCGCGCCGGCGCCGCCCGGCTGGGGCAGCACGGGCTGCTGCTGGAGCTGCTGATGAACCCCTACCAGGCCGACGAGGTGACCCGGCTGGCGCAGGACATGCCGGACCTGCCGATCCTGGTGAACCATTGCGGCACCCCGAACGACCGCGACGCGGCGGGGATCGCGCGCTGGCATGCCGGGCTGGCCAGCATGGCCGCCTGCCCGAACATCGCCATCAAAGTTTCCAATTTCGGCGCCTACGACCCCGACCGCAGCCTGCCGGCGCTACGCCGGACGGTGATGGGCTGCATCGACGCCTTCGGCACCGGCCGCGCGCTGTTCGGCACCGATTATCCGGTGGCGCGGCGCAACATGACCTATGGCGCGATGGTGACCGCCTTCGCCGAGATCATCCGCGACTTCTCGCCGGCCGAGCAGCGGGCGCTGTTCCATGACAACGCGCAGCGGATGTACGGATTCGCGCGGGGGGCCGGGTCGGGCTCGGCCTGAGTGCCCGGGCGGCGGACTCATCGTGCGCCCGCCGGGCTGAAGCGGGGACTACTCGGCGGCCTGTTTCCCCAGGCCGACGAGCAATGCCTCGGTCGCGTCCTGCGCCGACCGGGGCGGGGTAGGCGGCCCTGTCGGGGCACGGCAGGTCGCTGGATGGCCATAATTTAGATCAATACCGTTCCGGTGGAAGCAGTTCAGGGGTTTAATATCTATTTCGTAACGATCTTGTGGCAAACAAGGAGCCGTTATGACCTGCACTCCCCGACCTTCCCGACACACGCGCCGTTGTCTCGGATTGCTGATCGGCCTGCTCCTTGCCGCGGCCTCGGGGGCGCAGGCCCGCGCCCAGGGCCTGCTGGTGATGTATTGCGGCGTCGACAAGAACTGGTGCCGCGCCATGGCCACGACCTACGCCAAGGAAACCGGGGTCAAGGTGGACATGATCCGCATGTCGGCCGGCGAGACCTATGCCCGCATGCGTGCCGATCCGATGGGCAGAGGACGCCAATACGTCGCGTCATTCGTCGGGAAATTGGTCGGAACGCGCGTCACTGGTTTCGAGCTGATGGCTGAGAAGCCTGACGCCAAATGGTCCCCCGCCATTTACGCCCTGCGTCAGACCGGCAGCCGGCAACCCATGAGGTGACGTTGTGACCGCGCTCGCCCTACTGGACCGCCTGTGCGCTTCAACGCCGCAAATGAGACTGCCGTTACAAGGGAGGCCCCATCCGCGCCGTCACATAGAGCCTACGAGTGTCGGCCGTGATTTCGCTTGTGTAAGTCACCTGATTGAACTTGACGCCAGCGAGCGACGTTGGACCGCTGATGCCGTCCACTTCGGCTGCGCAGGCCCACTCCCGACCGAATAGCCACCCCGACCGAACCCGAATGTTTGCTAACGAGAGGTTACCGGGAACGGCAAGCTGATCCCGGAGCACCTGAAGCACCAATTCGATTGTTCGACGATCGGTACAAGAGGGAACCGTTGGGAGAACCGACACGATCCCAAAGGCCGCTATGCCGGCAATCGCCACTAAAATCAAAGTTCGCTTCTTTGGTGCCACCGCGCGCCTCTACTAGACGTAGCTTTGGTCGAAATTGGTAAACCATTCGAACGACAGTCCGCGAGGATAAAAGATCATGGCCAGCAACATTGAGACCACAGCCGGGGCAGTGATCCCCAGCCACGGCAACGGCGTGCTGCAGCCCTGGCAGCCTGGGCAGAGCGGCAACCCCGGCGGACGCCCCAATGCCGTCCGGGAGGCGCTGCGGTTGGCTCGCGAGGCATCACCCGACGCGATGCGGACGCTCATCGCCATGATGACCGACCCGAGCGAAGACAGCCGGGCGCGGATCGTGGCGGCTACGCATATTCTTGACCGGGCGATGGGCAAACCGAAGGAACCGCCGCCAGACGACAAAATCGACGCCCCGGACATTTCATCCGCCGAGGCGCGGGCACGGATCATTGAGCGCATCGAGCGCATATCCGCCGGACTTCGGGACATGGACGCCGAACACGCGGACAATCCGAACAATCCGAACAATCTAAAAAGACCCATGGCGGATAAGTAGTCTGCCCAATGATGCCGGTTTTCCTTGCTCTACATCCCCGTATCCGCCGCGTCCCCTCATTGGCCCCCTAAATCTCAGCAAGATCGACGGAGTAGCGGGCCGCAGCGCGTTGCCGTTGCCGCCATTGGCGTAGAATGCCAGCGTGCCGATCGTACCGATGAGAGGGACGGTCTATGCGCGGAGTAGCCAATTTTTTTACGAGGGCGGCAATCCTCTGCACGCTCCTCGGGATTGTGGCCCTGGCCGTGGGCGCACTGCAATCCGCCGCCGGGGCAAGCGTGGCATATCTGAGTGGCGACGGCCTAGCCGCAGCAACCGCTCTATGTGCGCTGATTGTTGTCGTCGGCTCTGGGCTGCACGCCATCTTGGATGAACAGAAAGCCCTTCGCCGCGCTCTTACCGGCGAGCCGCGCGCAGAACCGATGCCACTGCCGTTTGGTATGCGCGAATGTCCGAAGTGCGGCGCTGCGCGACCCCGCAACTCGGCACGGTGCGGGGGCTGCGGCCATGAGGGCTGGTAGGTGCGAGCGTCCGGCAACCCCCGCGCGGGGGCAAACCACGGCGAGGATGCCGAGCGCGGACATTCAGGCAGACACAACCGGCACTCCCGTAGGGACTGATGCAATGCCCCGCTCGCGCGTATCGCGCGGAAAAGGGGCGAAGCAGGCTTGGAGGCGCACCGCATTTCATACCGAAGCCGCCACGCCCCCTATGACCCCTATGCCTACCTTGGCGACGAGTTGGCATAGGGGTCAATTCGACCCAGGGTAACGCATTGAATATGGCCGCGGTTTCATTTCAATATACCTTGAAACCCCCTATACCCCCTATGACCCCTATGCTTTTTGAGTCTACGCGAGGAAAAAATATCTAACTGCTGGCCGGGGTGGTTAGCCACGCTGCGAATCACCAGCTTTCCGGCGCACTAGATACCCATGCGTTACCCCGCCCCGAGTTGCCCCGGCGGGGATGCCGCATAACCATTTGAAAAGATTGGCGGACCCGACACGATTCGAACGTGCGACCTTCGCCTTCGGAGCAATTTAACCTGTCCTCCTACCCTTTTCGACAGGTTTCGCTCCGATGCGCTACAGCACTGTAATCACTGAACAATTTGGAAAATCGCTGCGTCTGGCCTATGCTCGACTACGCTCCGATTTGCGTTCTACTGCTTACGTGGTGCTTACGCGAGAGAGGGCGTTTGGACGGGAGAACTCCCATGCCTAAGCTTACGAAACGTGTGGTCGACGCCGCCATCTCGCGTGAAAAAGACTACGTCATCTGGGACGACGATCTACCGGGTTTCGGTCTGCGCGTCTTCGCTTCCGGTAAACGCAGCTACGTCCTCCAATATCGTGCCCTCGGCCGATCGCGGCGCTACACGATTGGCTTGCACGGCGTGTGGACTCCTGAAAGCGCTCGGCAGGAAGCGAAGGTCCAGATGGGCCGCGTCGCTCAAGGCGACAACCCTGCCGAAGAACGTCAGCTCGACCACAAGGCGATCACGGTCAAGGAGCTTTGCAAGCTCTACCTCAACGACCTGAACGCCGGTCTCATCCTGGGCAAGGGCGGCCGACCGAAGAAGCCGCATACGATCGTCACCGACATCGGACGCATCAACCGTCACATCATCCCGCTCCTCGGGACACGGCGCGTGAAGGACCTGACCAAGGCCGACATCAACAAGGTTCTGAAGGACATTATGGCCGGCAAGACAGCCGTGTCGGTCAAGACCAACAAATTGCGCGGCAAGGCCATCGTCCGCGGCGGCGCGGGAACGGCCACCCGCACCGTCGGCCTTCTCGGCGGCATCCTCACCTATGCGGTTGAGGCCGGCATCATCACTTTCAATCCCGCGCACGGGCTGCGCAAACCAAAGGACAACGTCCGCACTCGACGCCTCACGGAAGCGGAGTACCGGACGCTCGGCGAAATGCTGCGCACGGCCGAGAAAGAGGAAAAGTACGCGACGACGGTTGACCTCATTCGTCAGATCGCGCTCACCGGCTGCCGCCGCAGCGAGATGATCGGCCTCATGTGGAGCGAAGCCGATACCGATGGAAGTTGCCTGCGCCTGATCGACAGCAAAGAAGGCACCTCGATCCGCCCGATCGGTCTCCCGGTTGTCGAATTCCTCGAGAGCAGGCGGGAGACAGCGTCCGGCACGTATGTCTTCCCTGGCTACGGCGACGACAATGCGTTCGGCGGTTTCCCCAATCACTGGGAACAGATCTTCAAGAACTCCCCTCTTTCCGACATCACGCCCCACGTGCTGCGGCACAGCTTCGCGAGCGTCGGCAACGATCTCGGCTTCACGGAAGTGACGATCGCAGCGCTGGTCGGCCATGCCAAAGGCTCCGTCACCAGCAAATACATCCACACGCTGGACACCGCCCTCATCATGGCGGCGGACACGATCGCGGGCTACATTGATGGCCTGCTTGACGGCAAGGAGTTCAAGCAAACGACCTACGCACTCGATCGCGGCTCGCGCAAAGCGGCGCTCGCACGATTCCTCCTGCAGGCTGCGGGCCAGGAGGAGGCGCAGCGCGTTGCAGACGAGCGGCTCGCCGCCTAGTTGCGCAGTGGGCTGACGAGCGAGTCCACTTTGATCATTGGGACACGCCCCTAGCGAGCTTGTCGAGTGTCGATTATCACTATACAGTCGTTCACTCTAGGCCAGTGCTAAGAAACAGGACGATGCACCCAGGATCGGTGGTTCGGCAGGAATGCCTTGAGAAACACGGGCTCAGCGTGACCGACGCCGCACGCGTGCTTGGCGTGGATCGCCAGACCCTCAGCAATCTGCTCAACGCTCGTTCCGGCATTTCCCCTGAGATGGCCATCCGGCTGGAAAAGGCCTTTGGCACGCCGGCCCGCGAGTGGCTCACGCGGCAACTCGATCACGAACTGGCGGAAGCGATGCAAAAGGCTGACGGCATCGACGTGCAGCCATTTACCGGCGTCCCAAACGACGTGCAGGGGGGCGTATGAACGCCGTCGAGATCGAGGAAGCCATATCGGCGCTTGCCGAGCTGCCGTTCGACGGCGGCGAGTTCCCGTTCGCCTTCCTGCAAGCCTTCGGCAACAAGGAAACCACGATCAAGAAACTGCGCGCTGGCGAGACGAATAAGTCCGATCTCGGCGGCGTCTTGCAACGCAACCACATCCATATTGCCGTCGCCGCGTCCGGCGAAGCGACGAAAACCCTGGCCGCGCTTCGGTCAAGCCCGGCCACGACTAAGGCGAAGGCGCGTTTCATTCTCGCCACCGATGGCGTGGATTTCGAAGCCGAGCATTTGGACTCTGGCGAAACCATCGCCTGTACCTATAGCGGCTTCGCCAAGCATTTCGGTTTTTTCCTACCGCTGGCGGGCATCACGACCGCTCAGCAAATCGTTGAGAACGAACTCGACACGCGCGCCGCGATGCGGCTTCAGCGCCTCTATATCGAGCTTCTGAGGGATAACCCCGATTGGGGTGCAACCGGGCGCCGCCACGACATGAATCATTTTATGGCGCGGCTGATCTTTTGCTTCTTCGCCGAAGATACCGACATTTTCAGAAAGACGGGCCTGTTCACAAGCACCGTTGAACAGATGAGCGAACGGGATTCGTCCAACACCCATGAGGTGATCGGCGCACTGTTCCTCGCCATGAACACCAAGATCGATGAACGCGACGCCGCGAAGATTCGAAGCTGGGCCGACGCCTTTCCCTATGTGAATGGCGGGCTCTTCTCGGGCAACATGGACGTGCCGAGGTTCAGCCGCATCGCGCGTTCCTATCTTCTGCACATCGGCAATCTCGATTGGAAGCAGATCAACCCCGACATTTTCGGGTCGATGATTCAGACCGTCGCCGACGACGAAGAACGCGGCGCGCTCGGGATGCACTACACCAGCGTCCCGAATATTTTGAAAGTGCTCAATCCGCTGTTCCTCGACGACCTCCGCGCCCGGCTTGAGGAAGTGGGCGACAATGGCCGCACGTTGCTCAATCTCCGCAAGCGTATGTCCAAGATCAGGGTCTTTGACCCCGCGTGCGGCAGCGGAAACTTCCTTGTCATCGCCTACAAGGAAATGCGGGCAATCGAGGCCGAGATCAACAAGAGGCGCGACGAGGCTGATCGGCCCTCGGAAATTCCGCTCACGAACTTTCGGGGCATCGAGTTGCGCGACTTTCCCGCTGAGATCGCGCGCCTCGCGCTCATCATCGCCGAATTTCAATGCAACGTGCTCTATCGCGGCAAACGACTCGCGTTGAATGAATTTCTGCCGCTCTCAAAAGAGAACTGGATTACGCGTGGTAACGCCCTGCGTCTCGACTGGCTGAGCGTATGCCCGCCGACCGGAACGGGTGTGAAGCTCGTTTCCGACGACCTTCTCGAAACGCCGCTCGACCAAGCCCAAATCGACTTCGAGAACGAAGGCGGCGAGACCTACATTTGCGGAAATCCACCCTATGCGGGGAAAGGCAAAAAGACTCCACTTGAAATCGACGACATGGAGTTCGTCTTTGGTCGCCGAGGCGTAAAACACGGTTACATCGACTATGTGGGGTGCTGGTTCATGAAGGCGGCTGAATATGGCGTCAGCGCTAACTCCGCCTTCGCGTTTGTGACCACGAATTCCCTGTGCCAAGGTCATCAAGTGCCGCTCATCTGGCCTCTAATCTTTGCGACGGGTCATCGCATCTTCTTTGCGCATACATCATTTAAGTGGGCAAATCTCGCAAGCAACAACGCCGGAGTCACGGTAGCAATTATCGGACTTTCGAGAGAATCCAAGGTTGCACGAAAGCTTTTCTCTTTGTCGGACGAAGGCGAGACGCTCTCCAAAGAGGTCTCCAACATAAATGCATACTTGGTTGGCGGTGCGGACGTGGTTGTAGAAAAGCGCTCCACGCCGCTGGGCGAGCTGTCGTCGATGGACCTCGGCAATATGCCTTATGACGGCGGGAATTTGCTGCTCTCTCGGCAGGATTTGGTCGAGTTGAATTTGGACGATACGCAACGCCACATCTTCGTTCGTCGAATTTATGGCTCAAAGGAGTTTATATCCAATATTGAGCGGTTTTGCCTCTGGATTGAGGATGGAAAGCTCTCGGAGGCGTTGAGTATCTCCGGCATCAAAAGTCGCATCGAGGCTGTTCGCGCCATGCGCCTCAAGAGCACCGATAGCGGCGGGCGGGCAATGGCTGTGCGCTCCCACCAAATGAGGGAAATGCGGGGCGCTCGCGCCTACACTATTATAATGCCTAGAACATCATCTGAATCGCGGCCATATCTCCCAGCGGGGTTGCTCGGCGTAGAGAATGTGGTGTCAAGCGAGGCATTCGCCATGTTCGACGCTCCGCTGTGGCAACTCGCTTTGATTGCGTCGCGCGTGCATTTGATTTGGATCGCCACTACCTGCGGTCAACTCGAAACGCGCTATCGCTATTCCAATGTTCTTGGTTGGAACACGTTTCCCGTCCCGACGCTCACCGATAAGAACAAGGCCGACTTGACACGCAGCGCCGAGGACATCCTGCTTGCGCGCGAGGCGCATTTCCCGGCGACGATCGCCGACCTCTACGATCCCGACGCCATGCCTGCCGATTTGCGCGAGGCGCACGAGCGCAACGACGAGGTGCTTGAGCGCATCTATATCGGCCGCCGGTTCCGCAACGACACCGAGCGTCTGGAAAAGCTATTCGACCTTTACACGAAGATGGCCGCCTCACCAGGCGCGGCGAAAAAACGCAAGGCGGGGGCGCGCGCATGACCGACGAGAAGAAATCCATCCCCTCCGTCTCTGTCACCTATGCGCACAACGGCAGCTCGACCAGGGCCAATGCTCTCGGCATGAGGCCGATGCAGGAGCGCGTCTATGAGAAGCGGGGCGAGCAATATCTTCTCATCAAGTCGCCGCCGGCTTCCGGCAAGAGCCGCGCGCTTATGTTCGTCGCGCTCGACAAACTCGCCAACCAGGGGCTCAAGCAAGCCATCATCGTCGTGCCGGAAAAGAGCATCGGCGCGAGCTTCAACGACGAGCCGTTGACCAAGTATGGATTCTGGGCGGATTGGCATGTCGAGCCGAAGTGGAATCTCTGTAACGCGCCGGGCGGTGACAATGGTGGCAAGGTCAATTCCGTCGAGGTGTTCTTAGGTAGCGGCGACAAGGTGCTGGTTTGCACCCACGCCACCTTCCGCTTCGCCATAGACAGGTTCGGCGTGGAGGCGTTCGATGACTGCCTCATTGCCGTAGACGAGTTCCATCACGTCTCGGCCGATCCCGACAGCAAACTCGGCCAGCATCTCGGCCAACTGATCGCCCGCGAGAAAACGCATATCGTGGCGATGACGGGTTCGTATTTCCGTGGCGACGCCGTACCGGTGTTGACCCCACAGGACGAGGCGAAATTCGAGTCCGTCACCTACACCTATTACGAACAGCTCAACGGCTATGAATATCTGAAACAGCTCGACATCGGCTATTTCTTCTATTCCGGCTCTTATGCCGACGACATTCTCGCCGTCCTCGACCCCGCCGAGAAAACCATCATCCACATTCCGAACGTCAATTCGCGCGAGAGTACGAAGGACAAGATCAAAGAAGTGGAACATATCATCGGTGCGCTCGGCGATTGGCAGGGCATCGATGCCGCCACGGGTTTCCAGCTTGTCAAAACACCGGACGGCCGGACGCTGCGCATCGCCGATTTGGTCGATGACGACGCGAACAAGCGTGACCGCGTTTCCCTGGCTCTGAAAGACCCTGCGCAGAAGAACAACCGCGATCATGTGGACATCATCATCGCGCTCGGCATGGCCAAGGAAGGCTTCGACTGGATTTGGTGCGAGCACGCTTTGACGGTGGGCTATCGCTCCAGCCTAACCGAGATCGTGCAGATCATCGGGCGCGCGACCCGCGATGCGCCGAACAAGACCCGCGCGCGCTTCACCAACCTGATCGCCGAACCCGACGCCGCCGAGGAGGCCGTGACGGAGGCCGTCAACGACACGTTGAAGGCCATCGCCGCCAGCCTCCTCATGGAGCAGGTGCTTGCCCCGCGCTTCGAGTTCAAGCCGAAGAATCCGCAGAGTGGGCCGACCGAAGGCTTCGACTATGGCGAAGGCGGCTATGATCCGAGCAAATGCAATGTAGGCTTCAACGAGGAACGTGGCGTCTTCCAGTTCGAGATCAAGGGCCTTGTCGAGCCCAAGAGTCACGAGGCTGCGCGTATCTGTCAGCAGGATTTGAACGAGGTGATCGCTGCCTTCGTGCAGGACAAGACGACCATCGAGCGCGGTCTGTTCGACGACGAGTTGGTGCCCGAGGAACTGACGCAGGTTCGCATGGGTAAGATCGTGAAGGACAAATATCCTGAGCTTAGTGACGAAGACCAGGAGGCCGTGCGCCAACACGCTATCGCCGCGCTCAACATCACGCAGCAGGCCAAGCAATCCATGCTTGATCGCGTGAGCGGCGAACCCACCGCCAACACCGCCCTAATCGACGGCGTGCGCAAGTTTGCGATGGACATGCGCGAACTCGACATCGACCTGATCGACCGCATCAACCCGTTCAAGGAAGCCTATTCGATCCTCGCCAAAACGATGAACGAGGAACGCCTGCAACAGGTGAAGGCCGCGATTGCCGCGAAGCGCACCACGCTGACGCCGGAGGAGGCGAAGGACTACGCCGTGCGCGCGGTCAAGTTTAAGAAGGAGCGCGGACGACTGCCCTCGATCAGCTCGACCGATGCCTGGGAAAAGCTGCTGGCCGAAGGCGCAGCCGCCTTCGTGCGCTTCAAGGATGAGGGCCGCTATGAGTGACCTCGACCTTGATGAACTGCGCGACGAACTCGCGGATTTCGCCCAGCCTGAAAAGAAGGGCGGACGCTCCGCGCGCGAGGAACGCATCATCGCGGGCTTCGAGGAAATTCAGCGTTTCGCCGATCAGCATGGCCGCGCCCCGCAACATGGAGAGGAGCGTGACATCTTCGAGCGGCTTTACGCCAGCCGCCTCGATCGCTTACGCGCGCTGGAGGAGTGCCGTTCTCTTCTTGCACCGCTCGATCATCAAGGCTTGCTTGCGGGTGCAGAGGATGTGGTTGCCGCTTCGGCGGAGGAAATGGACGACGATGAATTGCTCGCCGAGCTAGAGGGCGCGGCAGGCGCGACAGACATTACCGATCTTCGCCACGTCCGCACCACTACCGAAAAGCGCGCCGCCGAGGAAATCGCCAACCGGGAACGATGCGAGGACTTTGACCGCTTCAAGCCCCTGTTTACCGCCGTTCAGAACGACCTCGACAGTGGTGTGCGCATCACCCGGCCGATCCGCAAGGATGCCGGCTTCCTAAAAACCGACATCAAGGCCGATGAGTTTTTCATCCTTGGCGGCCAGATCGCCTACGTCGCTGAAGTCGGCGAACCCTTCAAAGCACCCAATGGCGAAAGCGACGCCCGCCTTCGTGTCATCTATTCTAACGCCACCGAGAGCGATCTGTTGCTCCGCTCTCTGCAACGCGCCCTCTACAAGGACGAGGTGAGCCGGCGCGTGTCAGAACCTAGCGCCGGGCCGCTGTTCGCCGGCGAAAGCGAAGCCGACGACCTCGCCAGCGGCGCCATTTATGTCCTGCGCAGCCAATCGGACAACGCCATTGTCGCCGCCAACCGCGACCTCGTTCACAAGATCGGCGTCACCGGCGGCGATGTCGCCAAGCGCATTGCCAACGCCAAGCTGGACCCAACCTTCCTGCTGGCGGACGTGGAGATTGTGGCGACTTACAAGCTATTCAACATCAGCCGCATCAAGCTCGAAAACCTGATCCACCGCATCTTCGACCCAGCCCGGCTCGACATCGAGATCAAGGACAGGTTTGGCAATCCCGTCATACCGCGTGAATGGTTCCTTGTGCCGCTGTTCGTGATCGATGACGCCGTGGAAAAGATCAAGGACGGCACGATCACTGGCTACGTCTATGACCCGAACAGCGCCCGCCTGGTAAAGCGTGGCATGCCGCCTGTGCCGGGAGACTTGGCATGAGCAATGTCAACGTCAGGCGGCTGGTCGAGAACATCCGTTCGGGCACCAATATCTATACGCCGCTGGTCGAGCTGGTCGTAAATGCGATTCAGGCAATCGACGCGAAGGGCATACCAAACGGGTTGGTCGAAATCGAAGTTCTCCGAAATGGACAGGCCGACGTACTCGACCGCCTTGAGGACGTTGATGGCTTCGTTGTCAAGGACAACGGCATAGGCTTCACCAAGAGCAACCGTGACGCCTTCGACACCCTCTACACCGAACAAAAGATTGCAGACGGCGGCAAAGGTTTTGGCCGCTTCACCTGCCTGAAATACTTCGACCGGGTGAAGGTATCCAGTACCTTCACCGAAGGTGACGCCTTCCGTGATCGCTCTTTCAGGATGGGTTTGGACAAGGACATCATCGTTGAAGAAAAGGAAGGCCCGTCTCATGCGCAGACGACCGGCGCGATCGTCGAGATTTCCGGCATCAAGTCGGTAAAATTCCCTGACAAGAAGCTGGAAACGATCAGCCGGGTGGTGGTGGAACGACTTCTGCCCTATTTCGTGGATAAGGAGCGCGCCTGCCCGCGCGTGGTGATCCGGGACGCCAATAAGCCGTCCGATACCGTCTCCCTCAATGATTACCTGGGCAAGGAGAACAGTCAGATCGTCGAAATGAAGGTGAACGAAGGCGCGTTTTCGCTATCGGCGAATGAGGATGAAAAGACCTTTCAGGTCCGCGTATTCAAATTCTTCGCGCCGCGAACGGCAAAGAGCAAGGTCAGCCTTGTCGCGCACCGGCGGGAAGTGACGGATAATCCACTCGAAACATACATTCCCGAATTTGCGGAGGAGTTTTTCGAGCCGGGGCCGGATCAGGATTTGGCTAAGGGCCGCAACTTCGTAATCAAAGCCTATGTGTTCGGCGACTACCTGAACGACAACGTGTCCCTCGAACGAGGCGAGTTTCGCTTTCAAACCGACACCGACCTGTTGAACGGCATATCCCAGAACGACATCGAACAGAAAGCCGCCGAGATCGTGCAGTCGGTGGTGGGTGCGGAGATCGCCGAAAGGAAGAAGCGCAAGGAAGTGCGCATCTCCGAGTACGTAACCAATGACGCCCCCTGGCATCGTATCCTTGCAAAAGAGGTAGACTTCAGCGCCTTACCCATGAGGCCATCAAATCAGGACATCGAGCTTCATCTCCAAAAGAAGAAATTTGAAAAGGAAATAACGACCCGAGCGCAGGTCACGGCGCTGCTGAACTCGGAAAACCCAGATGAGCTTGGCGAGAAAATCTCGCAGTTGATCGAGAGTATTTCCGATAACAGCAAGAACGACCTGATTCATTATGTTTCCATGCGCAAATGCGTCCTTGATTTGTTCTCCAAGTCGCTAGAGATCGGAGCAGGTGGAAAGCATAAATCCGAAGGCGAGGTGCATGACATCATCATGCCTCGCAAAAAGGATTCCGAGGAACTGAACTACGACGCGCACAATCTTTGGATTCTGGACGAGCGACTGAATTTTACGTCCTACGTTTCGTCTGACAAACCACTTCAATCGTCTGGGGATCGCACGGACATAACCGTCTATAACCGCCGCGTGGCCTATCGCGGCGATAATGAAGCCAGCAACCCCATCACGATTTTCGAGTTCAAGAAGCCCCAGCGGGACGATTTTGCTGACCCGTCCTCCAGGGAAGACCCGGTTCAGCAGATCATCCGCTACGTCAATCAAATCCGGGAGGGCAAGTTTAAGACCCCAACCGGCCGCGACATCCTCGTCAACGACACAACGCCGTTCTACGGCTATGTCGTCTGCGACCTGACCAAAAAGGTCAAAGACTGGCTCCAAAAGGAGAAGAACTTTACCCCGATGCCTGACGGACTCGGATGGTTCAACTGGTTCGGCAACATCAGCCTCTACATGGAGGTGGTCAGCTGGACAAAACTGCTCCGCGACGCGGAAATGCGGAACAAGATATTCTTCAATAAGCTTGGTATCGACTGACCGGGGCATCGCCGACAAACCTGTACTGTGACCACTGCCAGCCAGAGCCCTTCTGTTGCACGACGGCTGCGCCATTGATACGCGTCCGGTCGCGGGCCTAAGGATAGAGGTAGGCTGCTGCACCCCGTTACGCAGTTTTACGCATCGGCCTGCGGCCAGCGCAGTTTTCCCCGACCGACACGCAGGGCCTCCACCAGCCTGGTGTTGCCGGGTAGTCTACCAGAGAAGAGGCTGGGCTTGGGGTCGACAGCCGCCTTCCTGAATGCGGCGACTCGCTTATAGTCGGGCGTCGCCAGCCAAGTCCGTCCGTCGCCCTCGTCGGTGACAATACGATACAGGCCGGCAGGCGGCGCGGCCGGGATGTCGAGAAGGCGCTTATAGTTTTCGATCGCCCATTTCTGGATGCCGCCACTGAGGGCCTCGGTGCGAAATCGGGCCCAAAGCGAAGCTGTGTCGGGTGTGGGCCAGTCGTTAGCGTCGGTGTAGGCCGTGATCTCGTCGGATTCCAGCCAAGCCCGCATCTCGGCGGGCGTGACGAAGACAGGCTCGGCATCCTCGATCGCCGCCATGGCCGCCCGCCGTGACGGAAGGCCCGCACGAATTAGCATCGACATCATGAATTGCGGAACCCCGGTCTCGACCGCCGCCGCGGCGCCGCCCGCCACCGTCTCCGGGGACCAGCCGAGAGACATGCGGCGGGTGCGGACAGCTTCCAGCGCCCAGACCAGACGATAGGTGAAAGCCTCCTCGACGGCCCGCATGTTCTGCGGTCCGATCTTCGAAACCTCCTCGCCAGCCACCCAGCTACGTAGGATAGCTTTCCAGTTTGCCGGCAGCGCGTTCGCCTTGTCGGGGATGAAGGGTCGCATAAACAGCAGGCGTTCCCCGAGGCCGCCGAGCGCATCGACAAGTTCGTCGATATCTCCGCTCAGCGCCGCTCCGTCAGCCCGGTCGAGGAGTTCGGCTAGTTCGTCGCCCATGGCGTCGATAGTGAGGCCAGCTTCTAGCCCGACGCCCATGGCGAAATGTCCGCGCCGCGCCTGCGCAGTGGTGCTCTTCCAGATGAGATCAGCGCGCGCCTCAAACACCTTCTTGTGCAATGGGGCGATGTCCTCGTCCTCGCGGGCGATCTGGCGGGCCCACAGCGATCCCTTGAGCGCCTCATCCAAGAGCTTTGGGAGGTCGGCACGATCAGCATCAAGGGCTTCGATCAGGCCGAACACAGTCGCATCGAGACGCTCGACGATTTGCGAAAGCGGCTCCTCGTCGATGCTTTCTTCCTCGTCCCCGCCGCCGTCTTCTTCATCATCGTCGCCATCGCCGTCGTATTCCGGGCCGGCGGCCAGCCGCTCGGCGACAGCGGCTTCTTCCTCGGGCGATCGCCAGGCTTCGCGAGCGTTCGCGAGATATTCCCAGGCATCATCGCGATCCAGGACACCTTCGCGGGAGAGGCGCTCAAGGATCTCGGCCACGATCTGGATCAGGCCGCTCTTCAGCGTGCGGGCCTTGGCGGAGGCGACCAGCTTTCGCCACTCCTTCTTTCGCCAATCGATCTTATCGAACATGACGTGGACGATGAGGCCTTCGACATCCACGAAGGCGCGGCCGGCGCGGCCGGCGACGTTCGCGAATTCCTCGCCTTTGATCTTCTCGGACGCCCGATATAGCGCCGGCACCAACAGGACCGCGGCATTGAGATTGAGACCCTGCGACAGCGTCGGCGATGCGACGATGACCTTCAGGACACCCTCAGACAGCAGGGCCTCCAGCTCCCGCAGGAACGGGCTCGGCAGCCGGCCATGGTGGATGGCGACGCCCGCCTTCAGGCAGGCGACGGCGGGATGGCCATCGCCCAACCACTCCTTGCCGACCTCCAGAGCGCGGGCGATCGACGCCTCATCGTCCAGCAGCGAGTCCAGATAGCCGCGCTTGCAAAGGTCCACGACCTGCTTGCCGTAGCTCTCGACCCAATTCGCTTGCGTGGAGAAGATCAGGGTCCGCTTGCCCTGACCTGCGAACTCCCATGCGGCGAACAAAGCGAGATGCGAGTTCTTGCGCGGATAGGGCTTCTTCTCTTTACCCCGCGCCGGTTTCTGCACGACGAATTTGTCGAGGAACGGACCATCGTCATCGAGGTCGAGCCGAAGCAGCGCGTCCTTGCCCCGCCAGGTGAGCGCGCCGAACCGTTGCCGCGTCGGGCGCCAGTCGGAACGCACCGGCTCGCCCGGTTCGTCGGAGCGTATCCAGGCGGTAAGATCGTCGAGTTCGTCGCCGCTGGGCAGGATAGCGGAGAGACAAACAATCCGGCGTTCACCCGCATCCGCGCGCCGAAGCAGGCGTTGCACTAGCGTCTCGTAGCGGATCTCACGCTCGCTCGGGCCGATCATGTGACCTTCATCGAGGACGATCAGACCGACATCATCGATCAGCGACGGATCGCTTCGCAGGGCGAAATCGAGCTTCTCGGGCGTCGCGATGATGATCTCACGGGTGCGCAGCGCGTCTTCATCGCCAGCCGAAAGGCCACTGGCGCCGTAAAGGGAGGAGACGCCGAAGCCGAGGGGCGCGAAGGTCTTTCTGAAGGATCGCTCGGTCTGCGCCGACAGGGCGCGCAATGGTGTAACGATCAGCACCCGTCGCGCCGACGACAGCGTCATCAGCGCGGCGATCTCGGCCACCCGCGTCTTGCCGGCGCTGGTGGGCAACGCGACGACCAGATCGTCCGTGACGTCCGTAGACCGCTGGGCCGCTTCGCGCTGCGATGGCCATAACTCCACCTCGGAATTCTTGCGCGCGTAGAGCGATGAGATGAACAGCCGACGCAGGTCCGGGTATTTTTCCTCCGTCCCCTCTGGCGGCTCGGTCGGCAGATTCTGGTGAAGCGAATGCTGCCAGAGGTCGTCGATCAAGTGACGGCAGAGGTTCGAGATCCACCACAGCGGAACATTCTCCGCGTTGTCCGCCAGGCTGACCGCAGTGATGAGCAACGCCCGTGCGCTCTCGATCGGTTCGGGCTCGCCTGTCTCGAGTGCAAAGTCAAAATGCGCCAGAGCCCGACAGATCGTCGTGTTGAGGATGGTCGACAGCACCTCATCGACATCCGGTTCTTCGACCCCTAGCGCCGCAGCGATCTGCTCATCGCCGTGAGCCTCGTCGTCCAACCACTCGCGAACGAAGCCGCGCAATTGGCCGAGATCGCGCAGGATCAGGTGTCGGATCGCCGTCTCGCCTGGCGAGGCATTCAGATCGTCCGCAGTCTCGTTGAAAAGCGAGTAGGCAACCGCCGAGAAACCGGCCAGGTGGTAGGCGGTCGCGGCGATCGTGCGACGGAAGCCGCGATCGGGCGCTTCCGGGTCGCCGTTGCGAACAAGAGCCTCGAAGGCGTTGGCAGCGCGCTCGAACGCTTTGCTGGTCAGATCCGAAGCGCCGGCCTGAGCCCGCAGGGCCATCGCGCCCCGCAGCAGGGCGAAGCCGTGTTCGGCAAGATCGGTCTCGATTGTCGCGCCGAGGGGCGGCGCATTCGGCGGCAGCACGCCCTCTTCGCGCATCAGAGACCAAGCCGCACCACGGTAGAGGAGGCGCCCAAGGATGCCGTCGACGGTCGCGGTCGCCAGGAACGCGGTTAGTTCGTCAATCGTCTCCAAGGTCTTCCGCCTCCTGGTACATGGCCGCGATGAAGTCCTGGTGGTCCTCGACGTGGATGTTCACGACGTAATGGTCGCGATTGGTCCCCGTGGCGTCGAGATCCTCCTTCAGTGAAGCGTGGGGACCGTTGCCCGACACGGTGAAGAGCATATGGTCGATGCGATCGGCGCGAAGGGACTTCAGGCCCACCTCATCACGGAGACTGCGGCCCAGCGCGTTGTCGTCCGGATCGGTGCTCTCCAACAGGCGGTTGGCGACGAACAGCAGGGAGTCGGGCGTGCAACGGCCGCTGTCGCGGTTGAGCACCTTGCGAGCGCTCGTGACGGTGGCTTTGCCGAGCACCTTGTTGCTCTTGGCTTCGCCTTTCAGAAGCCAAAGCTTCTCCCCGGCTGCATCGTATCCGGCGCCGATGAAGTCGTCGCCGCGCATAGCCATGTTGCGGCCGTCCTTGTAACGGAGACGGCGCACAGGCACACGCAGACCAATCTCTTCCTCGACCAACTCCGTCGCGAGAATCTCGCCCAGATCGCCGGAACGGCCTTTGGCGGTTTGTGGCATCGCCTCCGTGAGAATCGCTGCCGCGACCTTATGTCCGAGCCGCTTCACGTCTTCGGCAATGCGTTCGAGCCGGTCGTAATGCGAGCGGATAGTCTCGGCGAGGTCATCGCTAATCTCGTCGCGACCGCCGTCCTTTTCAACATACGTCCAATAGTGCTTCCGCTTGTCCTTTTCTTTCGTGGCTTCGCACCAAGTCTTATATAGCCCCACGCGACGCTCCCTTGCCTGTCTTGTTCGTCGGCGCCTTTCCATCCCAAAGACTCGACAATGGCGCTGCCGCCAGCTTGTCGCCGAACGGCACGACATCCGCGCTGTCGTAGAGGACGACGCCGAAGGCGAAGCGGTCGCCGCACGCCTCGGCCAAGGCGCGAAGGCCGCCGAAATCACCGGCTTTAACCGTCGCGCTCGCCTTGACCTCGATGCCGGCGATCATCCCGTCATCGCGCTCCAGCACGATGTCCACCTCCCGCCCCTCCCGATCCCGAAAATGGTGAGGCGTCAGCCGCAGGTCCGAGGCCGTCATCAGCTTCAGAACCTCCGCGAACACGAAGCTTTCCAGCAGCGCGCCGAACGTCCCGCGATCCGCCTTGACCCTGTCAAAGGAAAGACCGCGCGCAGTGGCAAGCAGGCCGGAATCGAGGAAGTGCAGCTTCGGTGTCTTGACGATGCGCTTCAGGGCATTGGTGAACCATGGTTGCACTGTCGCAATCAGGAACACCTGCTCAAGCAGCCCGACATAGCGTTGCCCCGTCTTGTGACTGACGTTGATGCCGGCGCCGAACTGCGAATAATTGACCAACTGGCCGGAGTGCTCGGCCAACAGTCTTACGAATTTCGGAAGCTCCGTCAGTTTCTCGACGTCAGCGATATCCCGCAGATCGCGCGTGAGGACCGACGTGAGATAGGATCTCGACCAGTCCTGCCGCCGGCGCTCGCTGTCGCGACTGATCGCTTCGGGGAAACCGCCGAGCAGGACAAGCTGGGTCAGGTCGTCGCCAAGGATTGCCTCCCGCTGGCTCCGAAGCTTTCCCGCGAAGAGATGCTCCAGGAAACTCGGCGTCCGGCCTTCGACCTCAGCCCTTGCGAGCGGCAGCATCTGGATGGTCTCCATCCGACCGGCGAGGCTGTCGGCGACCCGCGGCAAAGTCAGGACGTTCGCCGAGCCGGTCAGCAGGAAGCGGCCCGGCCGATAGTCTTCGTCGACCGTCTTCTTGATGGCCAGCAGCAGGTCAGGGGCGCGCTGGATTTCGTCGATGATGGCCCGGTCGAGGCCGCGGATGAAACCGGCGGGATCGGATTGAGCGGCCTCAAGGACCGTCTGATCATCGAGCGTGATATAGGTCCGCCCGGCTTCTCCCATTTTTCGGACGAGCGTGGTCTTGCCGGCGCGGCGCGGGCCTACGATCAGGACCACCGGCGTATCAGAAAGGGCTTCCTCCGCCCGTCGCTCCACAAACCGCTCGAACATGCCATCTCCGAATCCGGAAGATTGGAACTATCGGTTCCGGCTGATTGGGAGTCAATGGTCCGCTAATTGGAAGTTGTGGGACCGCGATCTGGAAGGCCTGAAGGGGAAAGCCTTCCCCCTGGTCGGCGCCGCGGTCGCCGACGCACCCCCTTCTGCGGGGAGATCCCCGCAACGCCCCTTTTAGAGTGAGAGGACGGCCGGCTTCGCCGTGACGGGTTGAGGGTTGGAGGAGAGGCCTCCGGCGCCCGTCATGGAGACTAGCCATGACCCATGTGAAGATTCTGGACGCCGCTCGCGATCGCGCTGGCGGCTACAAGGTGGATGTGAGCCGCGGCGAGCGGATCGGCCGCGTATCGTCGGAGTGGTTTTCGCGGCCGGCGGATGAGCGATACCTCTCCCTGTCGGACCTCTATGCTGCCGTGCATGGACGGACCGAGCGTAGCCGCACCCGAACCGTCGAGAGCGCCGCGATCCGCGTAGAGGCCAGCCGCGACAACGCCGAGCACCTAGCGCTGATGCTGCCTGGCTCCGACGCGCCGATCGCACCGACCCATTGGAGCTTCGGCCAGCTCGCTGGCTTGGTCGGCGCGCCGGCGGCCTATCTGCGCCAGCTTCCGGCGCCGCTGGCCGGTATCAACCTGCAATACGGCTTGACGTCCCATCGCGCCGAGCAGGTGAAGACGCTCGAGATCGAAGATCATCGCATCGAGCTGCGAGCCGTGACCGGGCCGGACTACGGCCGGATCTTCGACCACGAGCTGGTCGCGGCCGTCCAGCGCATCGCCGGCAACGGCACGGGCGACACACGCTGGAAGGTCCCAGGCGTGCTCGACTGGTCGACCGGAGTCTACAACCCGCGCGTCGACATCACCCAGGACACGACCACGCTCTACGCGTCCGATCGCGACGTCTTCCTATTCCTGGTCGACGATCTCAATCCGATCGAGGCCGGGCGGCTGCCCGACGGCTCGCCCGACCTCTACTTCCGCGGCTTCTACTGCTGGAATTCCGAGGTCGGCGCGAAGACGCTCGGCATGGCGAGCTTCTACCTCCGCGCCGTCTGCCAGAATCGCAATCTTTGGGGCGTCGAGGATTTCCAGGAGATCACCATTCGCCACTCGAAAAACGCCGCCTCGCGTTTCGCGCATGAGGCTGCGCCGGCGTTGACCCGCTTCGCCAATTCTTCGCCGATGCCCTTCGTCAACGGCATCAAGGCGGCGCGGGAGAAGATCGTGGCCCGCACCGACGACGACCGCAGCGAGTTTCTGCGCAAGCGCGGCTTCACCAAGACCGAGACGGCGAAGATCATCGAGACCGTCTTGACCGAGGAAGGGCGCAAACCTGAGAGCGTCTTCGACTTCGTGCAGGGCATCACCGCCGTCGCGCGCGACAAGACCCACCAGGACGCCCGGCTCGACCTGGAGGCGCGCGCGAAGAAGCTGCTCGACCGGGCAGCCTGACTCCCGGAAAGCCGGAGATACGGAAACACGTGTCTCCGGCTTCGTGCCTTTCCGTCCTTCCTTATCGTCGGTTTCGAGGCGCTGCCCTTCAGAGGAAGAGGGCGGCGCTGCGCTTCGTGACGAGTTGATGCCGAGAGAGAGGCTTTCGGCGCTCGTCGCGGAGTACATCCCGATGGCTACCACTGTTCAGAAGATCACCCTTTCGCCCTCGCGCGACATCCCCTTCAACAAGCTCTTGCTCTCCCAGTCGAACGTCCGGCGCGTGAAGGCCGGTGTCTCGGTCGAGGAGCTGGCGGACGACATCGCTCGCCGCGGCCTGTTGCAGGGCCTGAGTGTGCGCGCGGTCGTCGATCAGGCCGGCGTCGAGACCGGCATGTTCGAAATCCCCGCCGGCGGCCGGCGCTACCGGGCGCTGGAGCTGCTCGTGAAGCAGAAGCGTCTCGCCAAGACCGCGCCGGTGCCGTGCATCGTCCGCGACAGCGGTATCGCCGAGGAGGACTCGCTCGCCGAGAACGTCCAGCGCGCACCGCTGCATCCGCTTGACCAGTTCCGCGCCTTCCTGGCGTTGCGCGAGAAGGGGCAGTCCGAAGAGGAGATCGCCGCTGCGTTCTTCGTCTCGGTCAACGTGGTGAAGCAGCGCCTGAAGTTGGCGTCGGTCTCGTCGGCGCTGCTCGACGTCTATGCCGAGGACGGCATGACGCTCGACCAGCTCATGGCCTTCACCGTCTCCGGTGACCATGAGCGCCAGGAGCAGGTGTTCGAGCGGCTGAAGGCTTCCTACGACAAGCAGCCCTACACCATCCGCCGCATGCTCACCGAAGGCGCGGTCCGTGCCTCCGACAAGCGGGTGCAGTTCATCGGCGTGGACGCCTACGTGGCGGCAGGCGGCACCGTGCTGCGCGACCTATTTCAGGGCGACGATGGCGGCTGGCTGCAGGATGTTCCGCTGGTCGGCAAGATGGTGGCCGACAAGCTGAAGGCAGAATCGGATGCGGTGGTCGCCGAGGGCTGGAAGTGGATCGAGGTCGCGCCCGACTTCGCTTACGGCCACGCCTTCGGCCTGCGCCAGCTTCGCGGTGAGACCGAGCCGCTGACCGCCGAGGAGGAGGCGAGCCGCGATGCGCTGCAGGCCGAGTTCGACCGGCTGTCCGAGGAATACCAGGACGCCGCCGAACTGCCGGATGAGGTGGATGAGCGCCTGTCGGAGCTGGAAACGGCGCTTGAGGGCTTCGAGACTCGGCCCGTGGTGTTCGACCTCGCCGAGATCGCCCGCGCCGGCGCCTTCGTCAGCATCGGCGCCGAGGGCCAGCTTCGCGTCGAGCGGGGCTACGTCCGGCCGGAAGATGAGTTGCCGGCCGAACCCACGTCCGAGCTGTACGCGGACGGCGACGATGAACGCGCTATGGCCGCCAGCTACGAGGGCGACGATGCCGTCGTGACGGTGGAGCCCGACGCCGAACCGGAGGAGGACGAGAGTCTGTCGCCCATCTCCGACCGCCTGATGACTGAGCTGACCTCGCACCGGACGCTGGGCCTGCGCCACGCGCTCGGCGAACGGCCGGACGTCGCCTTCGTCGCCGCTCTGCACGTCCTGACGCTGAAGACCTTTTACCACTACGGCTCGGATAGCTGCCTCGAACTCGACTTGAAGAGCGTCAGCTTCGGCACGCAGGCGCCGGGACTGAACGACAGCGCCTCGGCCGAGGCGATCCGCGTGCGGCACGAAAGCTGGGCGAAGGCGCTTCCCAAGGAATCGGCCGATCTCTGGGACGCGTTGCAGGAATGGGACGGCGACAGCCAGGCGGGCCTGTTCGCCCACATCGTCAGCCTCTCGGTCAACGCGGTGTACGAGCCCTGGAACCGGCGGCCCCGCGCCGTGGCCCATGCCGATCGGCTGGCGCAAGCGGTCGATCTCGACATGGCGGCCGCCGGGTGGAAGCCGACCGTGGACAACTTCCTCGGCCGGGTGACGAAGGCTCGCATCCTTCAGGCGGTTTCCCAGGCAAAGAGCCAGCGCGCCGCCGATAGGATCGAGCATCTGAAGAAGGGTGACATGGCGGCCGAGGCGGAGACGCTCCTGGCCGACACCGGCTGGCTGCCCGAACCGCTCCGCACACCGGGCAGCGCCGTTGAGGCCGAACCAGCGCCGGAATCTGCGGCCGAGGAAACCGTAGAGCAGTCCAGCGAAAAACTGCCGGACGACGACGACGGGCCGGTCAGCCACAATGACGACGCCGGCGAAACGATGATCGCGGCCGAATAGCTGCCGACTGCAACGAGGCCCGTCGCTAGGACCACCCCACGAAGCAGGCTTCGGGGACCTGGGCGGCGGGCCTTTTCTTTTCGAGGACCATCATGAGCAACACCGCGCATGATCTCGCACAGCGACTAGGTCGGCAGGCCGAAGCCGTGTGCCGCCATTACCTCTCCGCCGGACGGCGTGAAGGCAGCTATTGGCTTGTCGGCGACGCTCGCAACGTGGCTGGCCGTTCGATGTTCGTGCGGCTCAAGGACACGGCGAAAGGGCCGGCGGGCAAATGGACCGACGCCGCCACTGGCGAACATGGCGACCTTCTCGATGTGATCCGCGAGAGCTGCGGCCTGGTCGACTTCAAGGACGTCGCCGATGAGGCACGTTCGTTCCTCAGTCTGCCACATCCCGAACCGGAGCGAGATCGTCCCCGATCACACGCACCGAGCGCCCCGACCGGATCGCCGGAAGCGTCTCGGCGACTGTTCTCCATGTCGCAGCCGATTTCTCGTACTCTCGTAGAAACGTATCTCCGTAATCGCGGCATTACGGCTTTGCACGGAACCGGAAGCCTGCGCTTCCACCCGCGCTGCTACTATCGGCCGGACGAGCACACACCGACCGAGATCTGGCCGGCGATGATCGCTTCCGTCACCGATCTCGCGGGTCATTTGTCCGGGGCGCATCGGACTTGGCTCGATCCCGGCGGTTTCAGCGAGGCGACGCTCGGCAAGGCGCCGATCGACACCCCGCGACGGGCGATGGGCGACCTTCTCGGTCACGCTGTTCGATTTGGCGTGGCGGGCGAGGTGATGGCGGCCGGCGAGGGCATCGAGACGATGCTGTCGCTCAGGTGCGTCCTTCCTGGCATGCCGATGGTCGCAGCTCTCTCGGCAGCGCATCTCTCCGCCATCCTGTTTCCCGACACACTGCGGCGACTCTACATCGCCCGCGACGACGATCCCGCCGGCGACGGCGCGATGGCGACGTTGATCGACCGAGCGCGGGACGTCGGGATCGAGCCGATCGTGATCTCGCCACGGCTTGGCGACTTCAACGAGGATCTCCGGTTGCTTGGGATCGATGCACTTCGGGCAGCAAGTCGCGTGCAGATTGCGGCGCAGGACGTCGCCCGCTTCATGGAACTGGCGGCATAGCCGGAACGGGGATGGGCGCGGCAGCATCGTCGCCACAGGGTCGGCAGTCATGCTTTCCCCCAAGCGTCGGAGAGGACCACGCCCACGGCCTTCTGAGAGGGCGATCGGGCAGCAAGCGGCCCGGACCGGCAACCTTGTGGACCGACTATTTTCCGTCGGCGGCAGAGCCGCCTTTACATCGCGAGACAAAATAGTCGGCCCCCTGCGGTCCTCCGCCGAGGCTTCGGCCCTCCGCTGCGCTGCGGGTGCAAGTCCGTCCGCCCGCCGCCTTCGTCGCCATGAAGGCCGCGATGGGCACGGCCGATCCGACAAGGAAAGCCGCGATGACCACCGACCACGACGACGATTTCGAGCCGCACCACAGCTCATCCCCGACCGACCAGGTCCTCCACGAACTCCAGCTCTATGGCTACCGTCCCTTCAGCGACGAGCCCGATCCAAGGCCGCTTCCCGAAGCGGACATCCTCGCGGGCAGCATCTCCGACATCTTCGACGCCCTCGTGGTGGCGCTGGCTGACACTCGCCTCGAGCCCGATCTCGAGGACCTGCTCTGGTCGACGGTGAACGTCTTCCACCGGGCCATCGATCGGATCGAGCGCGAACTCGATGACAACGAGCTGGCACAGCAACGCGCGCAACGGGAACAGGATGGTAGCGAGGTCAAGTCCGTCGAGCTGGAACGCCTGACGGCGGAAGGGCAGACGCTGATCGAGCGCCGTAACGCCTTCGAGCTGATGCGCGACCAGGCCGCCGACCAATTCGAGCGCCACACCCACGCGACCTGGCGGCCGCGCAACGGGTCGAAGGTCAATCACCGCAATCTGACCTCCGCGATGATCGACAGCCGCGACTTCCTCCACGCCAAGAAGCGCGCCGACAACCAGGTGCTCCTGCCGCCAGGTCCGAAGGTCGCACTCACCGGCGGGCTCGACTTCAACGATCACCGGCTGGTCTGGGCGAAGCTCGATCAGGTCCACGCCAAGCACCCGGACATGGTGCTGCTGCACGGTGGATCGCCCAAGGGCGCCGAGCTGATCGCCGCCAAATGGGCCGAGAACCGCAAGGTCACGCAGATCGCCTTCAAACCCGACTGGACGAAGCACGCCAAGGCCGCACCGTTCAAGCGCAACGACGCCATGGTGGAGACCCTGCCGATCGGGGTAATGCACTTCCCCGGCACCGGCATCCAGGACAACCTCGCCGACAAGGCGAAGAAGCTCGGCATCCCGGTCTGGAAGTTTGGCGGCGCGTAAGCGCCGCTTTACCCTGCGGGCGTAATGACGTGAACACATAAAGGCGGACGAAGGGCTTTCCGTAAACCCGCCTTTCAGTCCGACTCACCCGTCACAGCGATCCGGGCCGCGCGAGCATAGTGCGCCAATTCCACATCGTTCTCGATCAGCTCGTCGAGCAGCACCTTCATGTCAGCTTGATCGGACGCCGATTGAAACGGTCCCGGCTGTCGCTCGATCGCCAGCACCGCAATCGCGAGCGCCTTCTTCACCAGATGCAACTCGCGTCCCGTAAATTCCGCCATGCCGCATGCCTCAACCATCATGTCGACTCGTGAGCACACCTTAGCCGATCGGTCAGCGTACCGTGAGGACAACGAGATTCCACACGTTGCTTGTGACGGCCATTAATGAGCCGCCCGTGCTGGCGGGTGCCACCCCTCGTCTATCAGCGCTGATCCTTGGTCCGGCCGAGGGCCTGACGCCATCAACCCGTGAAGGGTCGGCTTACGCGAAGCGTGCCGCCGCTGCGTCTTTGCCTTCGCGGTGATTGCGGCCCTCGGCCGGACACATCGGGCGCCTGTCGCGCGGGGATGGTCCCCGCCTCAGCGCAGGAGCCGGATCAATGTCTCAAACCCTCGCATTCGCCAACGGTTGGAACCTCGCCATCACCCTCATGGTCTGCGTCGTTGTCTTCCATGCTGACGCTGGCAACTTCGGCGTCATGCTGGCCACCGAATATGACGGCGATCCCGGCGCAGTCATCCACGAATTCGACCCCTTCCAACCATGATGGGGCGAACCGCCACGCAGACTGAACCTCGAAGCGCCAGCGGGATTCCCACTCCCACTGGCGCCTGTTTGAGGCTATACTCACGTTCGCGCCGTGGTGGTGGTGGTGGAAGGCGCAACCGTCAGAACTTTATCTCACGGAGTACACCGCCATGATCATCTTCGGACCACTACTCGTCATCGCCGGCATCTGCTTCATCTGCTGGCTGCTCTTCACCCTTGCTGTGTTCGCATTGCCGTTCTTCGTCGGCCTGACGCTCGGCGTCTGGGCATTCCACAGCGGCGCCGGCGTGCTCGGCGGCATCCTTGTCGGCCTGGTCGCCGGTGGGGCGACATTCGGCATCGGCCAATTCGCGCTCGGCTTCGTGCCCTGGACTTTGCTGCGGCTCTTGATCATCCTGCTCTTCGTCGTACCCGCCGTCGTCGCCGGATACAGCGCGACTTACGGGATCGCACATATGGCGATGCCCTCTGCGATCTGGCAGACGATCTTCGCGGTCGTCGGCGCCATCGCCGTCGGCATTACCGCGTTCTTGCGGTTCACGGGAATGGCCACGCCCGGACCCGCCGGACAGGGCATGGCGCGGACCTGACGCGATCCAGCGACTAGAGACGGCGCGAGGATCAGGCTCCCGCTGCGCCTATTTCGCCGTCAGTGATCGTCGCGGTCTAGCGAACGATCGTCATCGCGGACCGCACAGGCAGCAACCTCATGGGCAACTCGGACCGAGCGTCCTTTCGCTACATCCACCCGATCGAAACGCGTGAGCCAAGCCGGGTCTGCGCAGAGCGATGATTTCGGGGGAACCGCGCGTCGCGCGGATAGAGGTGCGCTTTGTATGCCGAAGTCCCACGCCGGCCCGTTTCCAGCGCGGCGGCTGCCACTTTCTCCTTGATGTCATCTCTGTAGATCGAGAGCACCAAACGGCCTCTTCGATGGGCTGATCTAGCCGAAGGCCGGCTGAAGCCTCGATCGCCTATGGCGCAACAGCGGCGTCAAAACTTTCTTCCCCTGACGGCTGCGCCGTCATTCCTCGCGAGACAAGAAAGCCCCTCCTTTGCTGTCGAGCCCCTTCGGGGTGCGCCGTCGATCGCCTCCGGCCAACCGATCGCCATCGAGGCCGCAATGGTGCGGGCTCGAAACAGAGATCAAGGAGAACTACCATGGCCACCATCGGCACCTTCAAGAAGACCGGCTCGAACGAGTTCACCGGCGAAATCGTCACCCTCAGCGTCCAGGCCAAGAACGTGCGCATCGTTCCCGACCAGCGCGCTACCGGCGAGAACGCCCCCAGCCACCGGGTCTTGGTCGGCCGCGCCGAAATCGGCGCCGCCTGGTCCAAGCGCTCCAACGAGGGCCGCGACTATCTGGGCCTCAAGCTCGACGATCCGAGCTTCACCGCCCCGATCTTCGCCAACCTCTTCGACGACGAGGACGGCGAGGGCTACAGCCTGATCTGGTCCCGCCCCAACGGCCGCCGGAGCGACTGATCCCGCCCACAATGCCCCGCCCGGCCGGTCCGGGCGGGGCATCGCCTTACGCTCGCAAGGGCTACCGCCAACCTTGAAGGAGCGGAATACCTAGTTTACTAGGTGGCAGTATATTAGGTGGCACGGCGATCTCACCGCATGAGCTTGCGGGAGATCGTCGCCACAAATCTGCGAAGACTGAGACATGCCAAAAGCATGTCGCAGGAGGAGCTTGCCGACCGTGCGGGCATCAATCGCAACTATGTTGGCATGCTGGAGCGCGAACAGCACTCCGCGACCGTCGACATGCTGGAGAAACTCGCCGAGGTCCTTGAGGCGGACCCCGTCGAATTCTTCCGGCGCGAGACGTGAACCACAGTCGGCACGGAACCTAAGGCTCGACCACCGCCTTTTTCCGAGCTTTCGCGGGCGCCGCCCGCACCAATTCCGGCGCTTCCACCTCCAGCGCATCTGCGATCCGGCCAAGCACCGTGACGCTCGCCGAAACGTCAGCGCGTTCGATCCCTCCGACGTACCGGGCGCTCAACCCGGCCCTTTCGGCCAATTCCTCTTGCGTCATCCCTTTCGCATGACGCAACCGACGCAGATTGACCGCCATGACCTCCTTAAGATCCATGGCGATGATGGAGCCGATATAGGAACTATCGTTCCAGGAATGATCGTTCCGATTCGTACACGCCGTTGCTATTCATCGACGCTGCGGAGGCCGCAGTTTGCCACTTCCGCGAGCAACGTGATGCGTCCCAAGCATCGCGGCGTAAGTATTCGCGGCGCAAATCTTGCAAAAATTCGCGGTAAATGAATGGCTAACACATTGCTTTGATCTCTAGGGGGTAGATCGCAATGACTCAGGTGACCTTCCAGGACCGGCCGCCGCACACCGACCGCCTGAACGCCTATGACGAGCAACATCTGGCGATCTATCTTCGATTGCTGATGGCCGATGAAGAGGGTGCCGACTGGCGCGAAGTCGTGCAGGTGATCTTCGGCCTCAACCCGGCCCAGGAGCCCGCCCGTGCCAAAACGGTTCATGACAGCCACCTGGCGCGAGCCCGCTGGATGACCGAGACGGGCTATCGGCACTTGCTTGAACCCCGGATGCAGTGAGTTCACGCCCCGCACTCCCACGGCTCGCAGCCACACGCGATGCAACCTTAAGGACTACTTTGGCGGGCGAATTTCCGGATCGTGGCGACCCTCCTTGAGAGACGACAAAACGAGAGGAAACGCCATGCCCACGGAGTACTGGCGCTCGCCGGAGACGATTGATCGCCTGAACCGCCTCGAACGTCCCGGCTTTGCCGCCGAATTTTTGCGCCGCAACCCTGATTACCGCCGCGACTTCGTCCGGACCCAGCGCCGGATCGCGCGCGCTTCCGTCGACGCCGAGACTGCCCGCGTCAGTCTGGCTCGGCGATGGGGGTTGCGTTTTCGCCCATGATCCCGCGTCTCCAGTCGGACTCGAACCCGTCATGTGGCTGCCGGAAGTTTCGCCGGCCACGCTGATCCTGGAACCGGCGCCAACCGGGTTCGAGGCCGCTTCATCCTTCAATCCCAGCGCCTTCGGTCCGGCGCTCATCGAGCGCGCGGACGCCGATGGACGCGAACTGGTGATCGTCGACGGCTCGGACGAACTCCATATCCGCTTGCAAGACGACCGAGCCACGCGACGCCCCGCCGTGCTTCTGCCGCTCGACGGCATGTTCGAGCTTCGACTCGACGTCGCGCTACGCTTCGCCCGCCGCCTTAGCGGGCAGCGCCTCAACTTTCTCCCGACCGCCCTGCGGCTCACATCTTTCCAGAAGCGGCGACTGATCCAACTCCTCCACGCCTTCGACGTTCACGATGCCGGCGGTGGCCCGCGCGACATCGCGGCGGAAGTACTCAGCTCCGACCACGCCCAGCTTCCCTCTGTCGAGTGGAAGGATTCCCACGCGCGCCGCAAAGCCAACCGCCTGATCCACGATTCGATCGCCCTCGTCGAAAGAGGCTATCTGAAGCTCCTGCGCGGTCTCTGACGCGCGCCACCATCCATCCCCACGCATCGCTATCACCACTCGGGCCATTGCCACTGGCCATGTCTGCGGCGTTTCCGTTCGCCCCATCTCAAACGGGGGGACACACGCCAACCAAAATATTCGTCCACCCCCAACGCCTGAACTCTCCGCCACCGTCACCCCGACATGCCGCGACTTGGCCGCGGCGCTTCGAGGCAAGACGGAGGCACATCATGCCCGACAGGGCCGCGCAACTCGCCACGCGTTACGTCCGCACCCATGAGGCGGCGCGCATCCTCGGCATCTCACCGCGGACGCTGGAGAAATACCGCTGCCACGGCAGCGGCCCGACCTTCCGCAAGCTCGGCGGGCGCGTCGTCTACGCGATCGACGACCTCGAAGCCTGGGCCGACCAGGCCGCATGCAGCTCGACGTCCGATCCTCGATACGTCGAGGCCCGCGCCGCCGGCCACGCGCATCGCTGAAGCGGGGCTCTTCGATGTCGGCGCGCCGCCTCATCACTGCCAGCGAACGGAGCAAGCTCGATCCGTTCATCGTCGCCACCGGCGACGCCAGCCCGCGCGATCAGCGCGACCTGATGGAGCGGCCGTTCTTCTCGCTCGCAAAGACGAGGCGCACGGCGCCGATCCTCTACGAATCCGCCGGCGTTCGAGTCGAGGTCTACGCCGTGCCCCAACATGGCATGGCGACCATTTGGGACGCCGACGTGCTGATCTGGGCGGCGAGCCAGATCGTCGAGGCCGAGAACCTCGGTTTCAAGACTTCGCGCTTCTTGCGCTTCACGCCCTACCAGCTCCTGACCGCAATCGGTCGGCAGACCGGGGCCCGCGACTACAAGCTGCTGAAGGGCGCGCTCGCCCGCCTGCAATCGACCGTCATCCGCACCACCATCCGCAACGGCGAACATTGGCGCCGTCACCAGTTCTCGTGGATCAACGAGTGGGAGGAATGCACGACGCGCGACGGCCGCGTCGAGGGCATGGAGTTCGTTCTCCCCGACTGGTTCTACCGCGGCGTCATCGACCGCTCGCTCGTCCTGGCGATCGACCCCGCTTATTTCCGGCTGACCGGCGGCATCGAGCGCTGGCTCTATCGCGTCGCGCGCAAACACGCAGGTCGCCAGCCCAAAGGCTGGCTGTTCGAGATCGCGCATCTCCACGAGAAGTCCGGCAGCCTGGTGCGCGTCTCCGATTTCGCGCTCCAGATCCGGCGCATCGCCGCGCGCCAGCCGCTGCCCGGCTATCGCCTGCGCATCGAGTGGCAGGGCCGCCGAGAGCTGCTGCGAATCCTGCCGGCCCACTTATCCACAGTCCCTGTGGATGGCGCTGTGGAAGCGCTCGGGACTTCGCACGCAAACGGTATCGGGATTCCGCACGCAGTCCTATCGGGACTTCGCACGCACGAACCGCAGCTAACGCTCTGGCCGGAAACGGCGATTCCGGGCCTTAACTTAGAGTCTAACTCAGAATCTAACTCTTGTAGTTGGGGCGCGCGATCTGCGGATAAGCACGGCACTCCCGCTGCGCCGACCTCCAGACAGCCGGCACGACAGCCGTCGCTGCCCTTCAGCCGCAAGCCGGGAGGGAAGCGATGATCGTCGCTCTCCTCAACCAGAAGGGCGGCGTCGGCAAGACCACGCTTGCGCTGCATCTCGCCGGCGAGCTGGCGCTGCACGGCAAGCGCGTAACGCTTATCGATGCCGACCCGCAGGGCTCGGCGCTCGATTGGTCGCAGCAAAGGGCGCGGGAGAATGTCTCACGACTGTTCGGCGTCGTTGGCCTCGCGCGCGACACGCTCCACCGCGAAGCGCCGGAGATCGCGCGCACCGCCGATCATGTCGTGATCGATGGTCCACCGCGCGTCGCGGGACTCATGCGCTCGGCGCTGCTCGCCGCCGATCTCGTACTGATCCCGGTGCAACCGTCGCCCTTCGATGGCTGGGCCTCGGCCGAGATGCTGGGTTTGCTCCGCGAGGCCCGCATCTATCGCCCTCAGCTTGCCGCGCGCTTCGTGCTGAACCGCTGCGGCGCGCGCACCGTCATCGCCCGCGAAACAGCCGAGACCTTGGCCGACCACGATCCGCCGGTGCTCTCCAGCACCATCGGCCAGCGTGTCGTTTTTGCCGACGCCGCACAGTCCGGCCGCCTCGTGTTCGAGCTGGCTGAGCAGAGCGCCGCGGCGCGCGAGATCGCAGCGCTCGCCGCTGAAGTCGCGAGGCTCGCGCCATGAGCGCGGGTGGCGCCCGACGCGGCTTCGCCGCCCGGCCCGGTGACGCCGAGAGCTGGATCAAGGCGCCCGAACCGCCAAGCCGTGGCGGCGACGAGCGCTCCGCCTTCACCGCGCGCCTGACGATCGACGTCACGCCGGCGCTGCGCGGCCGCATCAAGGTCGCCGCTTTCCAGCGCGGGATCACCGTCGCCGACATGCTGCGCGACCTTCTCGCGCGCGAATTCCCCGCCGATCCCGGAGAGCCCTCATGAACGACAACGAACCGGCATTGCCGCGCGTCGTGCCACCGTCACACAGGCGGACCATCGCGCTTACCCATGTCGAGCTGACCTGGATCGAGAAGAAGATCGAACATTGGCTCCGCTTCGGACGCCGCGCCGAGGAGAAGATCCTCGATCGCCGCCGCAGCCTCTCCAGCTTCAAACCGAACAGCATCTTCGCATTCGTCCGCTGGGCGTCGAACGACTTCGGGACCGTCGTCTCACGCTTGGACATTGTGCGCGCCGTCGAGGCCGGCGCTCGCTATCAGACGCTCCCCTTCGTGCGGCCTGGCGGCGAAATCCTGCTGCGCGTCGATAACTGGCCGAAGGTCGAGCGCGTGCTGCAGGCGATCGACGCCGTTGAGGCGCTCGACATCGATCCCGTCGACGCCGCACCGGAATACTGGCGCCACCTCCACAACCGTCTCGCCGCCGGCCATGAGCCGCGCCCCTACACGCGCGATCAGCACGCCGCCTGGCTCAAGCGCAGGAGCGTCACGCTATGACCCGCTTCGGCTGCGTCATGACGACGTATTTCGCCATGCTCGCCTTCATCGGCTTGGCCTTCGTCCATCCGGCGCCGCGCCTGATCTGGAACGCCACGGCGAGCACACCGACTGGGCTCTATGCGCTCCGTCCGGCCGGACAGCTCCACGCGCTCGAACTGGTCGCCGTGCGCGCGCCCGAACCGATCGCCAGCTACCTCGCTGATGGCGGCTTCCTGCCCAAGGGCGTGCCGCTGCTGAAGCATGTGATGGCGCTGCCAGGGCAGACGGTTTGCCGCGCAGGCGACGCAATCACCGTCGATCACATCGGCGTCGGCGAGGCGCGTGAACGCGATCACCTCGGCCGTCCGCTGCCGCGCTGGAGCGGCTGCCACACCCTCGGCCCCAGCGAAGTCTTCCTCATGAACCCGACCGTCCCGGACAGCCTGGACGGGCGCTATTTCGGCCCGCTTCCCACCACCGCGATCGTCGCCCGCGCGGTCCCGCTGTGGACCGACGAGACCGGCGACGGCCGCTTCGTGTGGCGCGCCGCCACCGATTGACCCGCTTCTCAACCCGCCAACAACGGAGGTTTCCCATGGCGCAGATTGGTCAGTTCACCCGCGACAAGTCCGGCTTCACCGGGCGCATCCAGACGCTCTTCTTCTACCGTGACCTTTCCCTCGTTCCGGCCGAATCCTCCGATGCCGAGAACGCGCCCGACTATCGTGTCCACATGGGCGACGGCGACGGCCCGGAGATCGGCGCGGGCTGGAAGCGCACCGGCGAGAAGGCGGGTGAGTATGTCTCGCTCGTCATCGACGATCCCGCACTCGCGTTGCCGATCCGCGCCAACCTCTTCCAGTCGGGCGACGACAAATCCGCCTGGGTGCTGAACTGGAACCGTCCGCCGAAGCGCGGCGATCGGGGCTGATCGCATGCGGCGCGCACTTCTTTTGCTCGCCAGCGTAACGGCGCTCGGCATGCCCGCCGTCGCCGTCCACGCCCAGGCGGCTCCCATAGCGCTGCAGGCTGCGGGCGACTCCTACGCCGCTCTCATTGCCGAAGCCGCGCAACGCTTCGGCATTCCAGCGGCATGGATTCGAGCGATCATGCGGATCGAGAGCCGTGGCGATCGGCGCGCCATCTCACCCAAGGGCGCGATGGGGTTGATGCAGCTCATGCCCGAGACATGGGCTACGCTGCGCGCTCGTTACGGCCTTGGGCGAGACGCGTTCGATCCCCACGACAACATCCTGGCAGGCGCGGCTTTCCTGCGCGAGATGCACGACCGCTACGGATCGCCGGGATTCCTCGCGGCGTACAATGCCGGGCCCGGGCGATACGAAGATTATCGCGACCGCCATCGTCCGCTGCCGCCGGAGACCGTCGCTTACGTGGCTGCACTCGTCCCTTTTGTCGGGGACGGCGCGACCGATGGGCCTGTCCTCGTGGCGGCCTCCGATCCGTCGTCCTGGACACAGGCGCCGCTATTCATCGTGCGATCGGCAAACGCTGAACCTGTCGATCGCGCGGCAGCCAAACCGCCCTCGAACGACCAGTCATCTGCGGTCGCGGTGCGCGATCTGTCGGCCATCGCACCGCAATCTGATGGGCTGTTCGTCCACGTTTCCGCAGCGGGGCCGAAGCAGTGACCGCACCATTCTCCCGTCTATGTGCCGCTACATCGCCTCGGCCGGCTCGCGCTTTCCCTGTCGGCTCGGCGGCCTCCGGCGGCTCAAAGGGCTACATCCCAGCTACGGGGCACGACTTCGCAGGCAGGCGCACCCTGGCGTGCCTCCGGGAAGAAGGAAGGGCGGACAGGGGAGGAGTGCAGAAACCAACCGACCGAGGGCCAGATAAAAGGCCGCAGGGTGCGGCTCGGTCGGTCGGTTGTTTTTGCTTGGTTTATTCGTTGATCCGGCAATGTGCGGCCTCCGCCCGAAATGTGCGCGCGCGCTTCAAACCCTTGCTGGAACTGCCTTTTCCGCACATTGCCGGGGCCGGCCATGGCTGAGGAGAACGACTTCCATCCCCGGCCAGGCCGCATCCGCTCTTCCCGCAGTCAGCGTGCGAAGCCGTTCATCGCCCAGGCGCTCGCGGCCGCTCAACGTGCCGGGGGCGGCATCTCGCGGCAGGGCCTCCTGAGGAGCAAGAGCCGCTCGACCTTCGGCCGCGGCCGCGTTGCCAGCGTCCAGGCGAACCGCCTGCTGACCGGCCGCTTCCGACTGGTGACGGTCAAGACACGGGTGGTCCGGCATACCGCCCGGTCCGCGCCGCTCGGCGCCCATCTCAGCTACCTCCGGCGCGAGGGCGTCACCCGCGACGGGGAGAAGGCGCGGCTGTTCGGCCCCGACACCGACGACGCCGATCCGAAGGCTTTCGCCGAACGGTGCGAGGGGGACCGCCACCATTTCCGTTTCATCGTCTCGCCCGAGGACGCGCCGGAGATGGCCAATCTCCAAGGTTACACCCGCGAGCTGGTCGGCCAGATGGAGAAGGATCTCGGCACCAAGCTCGACTGGGTGGCCGTCGATCACTGGAACACGCAGCACCCGCACGTCCACATCATCGTGCGGGGCGTCGCCGAGGATGGCCAGGACCTCGTCATCTCACGCGATTACATCAAAGAGGGAATGCGTGCCCGCGCCCAGGATCTGGTCACGCAAGAGCTGGGGCTGCGCAGCGATATCGACATCCGTCACGCACTCGAGCGCCAGGTGCAGGCCGAGCGCTGGACTCAGCTCGATCGACAACTGCTTCGCGATGCCGATCGGCATGGCGTCATCGATCTGGCCACCGTCCCCGGACAACAGCCCGACGAGTTTCATAGCCTCAAGGTTGGACGGCTGCGCCATCTCGAGAACCTCGGGCTCGCTCACCAGATTGGGGCAGGCCAGTGGACCATGGACGAGGCCGCCGAGACGACGCTGCGCGAACTCGGCGAGCGCGGCGACATCATCAAGCGCATCCATCGCGGCCTGACCGAACGCGGCATCGAGCGCGCGACCGCAAGCTTCGTCCTCGCTGGCGAGAGCCTCGAAGTCCCGGTCATCGGCCGGCTCGTAGATCGCGGTCTCGATGACGAGCTGAAAGGCACGGCCTATGCCGTGGTCGACGGTGTCGACGGCCGCACCCATCACATCAAATTCCCCGACCTCGACGCGGCCGGGGACAGCGCCCCGGGCTCGATAGTCGAGCTGCGCAAGTTCGACGACGCGCAAGGGCGGCGGCGCGTCGCGCTCGCTGTGCGGTCCGATCTCTCGATCGAGCACCAGGTGACGGCCAGCGGTGCGACCTGGCTCGATCGACAGGCGGTCGCCCGCGACCCTGTGGCGCTCGGCCAAGCCGGATTCGGCGCCGAAGTCCGCGACGCGATGGAGCGGCGGGCAGAGCAGCTCGTCGAGCAGGGCCTCGCCGAACGACAGGCGCGCGGCATCGTCTTCTCCCAGGGTCTGATCGGAACGCTTCGGCGCCGGGAGGTCGAAGCCCTGGGCGAGCAGCTCGCGGCCGACACTGGGCAGCCGTTCAATCGCGGCGCAGCGGGCGAGTATGTCGCCGGCGCCTATCGGCAGCGCTTCGCGCTCGCCTCCGGCCGCTTCGCCATGATCGACGACGGCCTTGGATTCCAACTCGTGCCCTGGACGCCCTCGCTGGAGAAGCAGCTCGGCCGCCACGTCTCCGGCGTCACGCGCAGCGACGGCGGCATCGACTGGGGTTTCGGGCGCAATCGGGGGCTCGGCCTTTGAACGACCCCACCCATCAACGACTTCAAGAAAGGACGTCCGCCGTGTCCGCGACCAAGATCCTCTGGGGCCAGGTCATCACCGTCTTCGGCATCGTCTTGCTGGCGACCTGGACGGCGACGGAATGGACCGCCTGCCGCCTTGGCTTCCAGCCGGAGCTGGGGCGGCCGTGGTTCGAGTTGCTGCATTTTCCCTTCTATCTGCCGCCGGCCTTCTTCTGGTGGTGGTACGCCTACGACGCCTATGCGCCGTCGATCTTCATCGAGGGCGCCTACATCGCCGCGTCGGGCGGCCTCATCGCCGCGGCCGTGGCGATCGGCATGTCGGTCTGGCGGGCGCGCGAAGCGAAGAACGCCGAGACCTACGGCTCCGCGCGATGGGCGCAGCCGAAGGAGATCGAGCAGGCCGGGCTGCTGGGTCCGGACGGCGTGGTGCTAGGCCGCCACCAGCGCAGCTATCTTCGCCACGACGGCCCCGAGCATGTGCTGTGTTTCGCTCCGACCCGAAGCGGCAAGGGCGTCGGCCTGGTTATTCCGTCGCTTCTCACCTGGCCGGGCTCGGCGATCGTCCACGACATCAAGGGCGAGAACTGGCAGCTCACCGCCGGCTTTCGGGCGCAGCACGGTCGCGTCCTGCTGTTCGATCCGACCAACGCGAAGTCGTCGGCCTACAATCCGCTGCTCGAGGTCCGGCGCGGCGAATGGGAAGTGCGCGACGTTCAGAACATTGCCGACATTCTGGTCGATCCCGAAGGCAGCCTGGAAAAGCGCAATCACTGGGAAAAGACGAGCCACGCGCTTTTGGTCGGCGCCATCCTGCACGTCCTCTACGCCGAGGAGGACAAGACACTCGCCGGCGTCGCCGCCTTTCTGTCCGACCCCAAGCGGCCAATCGAGTCCACCTTGGCGGCGATGATGAAGACCGCCCACCTCGGCGAGGCCGGCGTCCATCCCGTCGTTGCGTCGGCTGCCCGCGAGCTTTTGAACAAGTCCGGCAACGAGCGCTCCGGTGTCCTCAGCACGGCCATGTCGTTTCTCGGGCTGTATCGCGATCCTGTGGTGGCCGAGGTGACGCGGCGATGCGACTGGCGGATCGGCGACATCGTCGCCGGCGATCGGCCGACGACGCTCTACCTCGTCGTACCGCCCTCGGACATCAATCGGACCAAGCCGCTGATCCGGCTGATCCTCAATCAGATCGGGCGGCGCTTGACCGAGGACCTGCTGGCCAAGGCGGGGCGCCGCCGGCTTCTCCTGATGCTGGACGAGTTCCCGGCGCTTGGCCGGCTAGACTTCTTCGAGTCTGCGCTCGCCTTCATGGCGGGCTACGGGATCAAGAGCTTCCTCATCGCCCAGTCGCTGAACCAGATCGAGAGGGCCTATGGCCCCAACAACTCGATCCTCGATAACTGCCATGTGCGCGTCAGCTTCGCGACCAACGACGAGCGAACCGCTAAGCGGGTAAGCGACGCCCTCGGCACCGCGACCGAGATGAAGGCGATGAAGAACTATGCCGGCAGCCGGTTGTCGCCCTGGCTCGGCCACCTGATGGTCTCGCGCTCGGAAACCGCGCGGCCGCTGCTGACGCCCGGCGAAATCATGCAGCTCCCGCCCGCCGACGAGATCGTCATGGTCTCGGGGCTGCATCCGATCCGCGCGCAGAAGGCGCGCTACTACGAGGACGCGCGCTTCCAGGAGCGCATCATCCCGCCGCCCACGCTGGCCCGGCCGAAAGAGGGCCGGCCCGATGACTGGAGCGCCCGTCCGCTTCCGCCGCGCCCGCCGGCGCCTGTGTCGCGCGATGGGGAAGACGCTGACGATGAAGATCCGAAGAATGCGGATCGCCGCCGCCAGCCGGAGCTAAGCCAGGACACCGTCGAGAAGAAGGAGCCGATCGAGAACGAGTTCGCGCTCGATCCGGCCGACGAGCTTGAGGAGGACGCGCCCCGGATCGGTCGGATGAACGACCTGATGCGAGGCCTCGCGCAGCAGGCCTCGCTCGACCCGGGCGACGACCTCGGCCTGTGAGGTGCGTATGACCCCGCCGAAGAAGAAGGCCCAGGTCTCGGTCTATCTCGACCCCGATGTCATGACGGCGCTGTCCGCCTATGCGGCGCGCCGCGAGCAGTCGATGTCGCTCGTCGCCGAAGCGGCGATCGCATCGTTCTTGTCGCCCGATGCCGACGAGCGGCGCGAAGCGGCAATCGCCAAGCGGCTCGACCAGCAGGACCGGCGTTTGGCGCGGCTCGAGCGCGACGTCTCGATCGGCGTCGAGACCCTCGCCTTGTTCATACGCTTCTGGCTGAACACCACGCCACCGCTCCCTGAGCCGGCCGCCAAGGCCGCCCGTGCTCAGGCGGGCGCGCGTTATGACAACTTCATTGCCACACTGGGCCGGCGCCTCAATGAGGGGCCGAAGCTTCGGCAGGAGATTCCGGACGACGTCTCGGAGCGCTCCGCCAGCGGCTCCTCCGAGTCGTAATCTCCGCGTCAAAATCATTAAGTGAAGTGACGGAAGAAAGCGGGACCCGAAAAGGTCCGCCGCACCCAGCAAGTCTTTTTTCTCTGCTCTACGCTGGCTCCCTACGATGACTGAATACTTGTTGAACCGCCCTATTTACTGCCTCTTCTAATCATCCCCGTCGCCAATCGCGTTTCGCGGTTGGCCTTTTACGGGGACGATCGTGGCGGCTGCACCACTCCATTCCGAGGCCTTCTCACGCGGCGCGCGCATGCTGCGCACCGCCCTCGGCCCGGCCATCGCCGCGTTCCTCGAAGACCCGGCGATCGTCGAGGTGATGCTCAATCCCGACGGTCGGCTCTGGATCGACCGGCTTTCGGGAGGCTTGGAGGACACCGGCCGGACTATGTCCGCCGTCGACGGCGAGCGGATCGTGCGCCTGGTCGCGCACCATGTCGGCGCCGAGGTCCACGCGGAGCGTCCACGGGTTTCCGCCGAGTTGCCTGAAACGGGGGAGCGGTTCGAGGGGCTGTTGCCCCCCGTGGTCACCGCGCCAGCTTTCGCGATCCGCAAGCCCGCCGTGGCCGTCTTTACGCTCGACGATTACGTCGCCGCTGGAATCATGACGGCCGCGCAAGCGGTCCTGCTGCGCGAGGCCGTTGCCTCGCGAAAGAACATCCTCGTTGCCGGGGGCACCGGCACTGGCAAGACCACCCTCACCAACGCGCTTCTGGCCGAGATCGCAGGCACCAGCGATCGCGTCGTCCTGATCGAGGACACGCGCGAGCTGCAATGCCGCGCGCCGAACCTGGTGGCGATGCGCACCAAAGATGGGGTCGCCTCGCTTAGCGACCTCGTCCGCTCTTCTCTGCGCCTGCGGCCCGATCGCATTCCCATTGGTGAGGTGCGCGGCGCCGAAGCGCTCGATCTGCTGAAGGCCTGGGGCACCGGCCACCCGGGCGGCATCGGGACGATCCACGCCGGGACGTCGCTCGGCGCGCTGCGCCGCCTCGAGCAGCTCATCCAGGAAGCCGTCGTCACCGTCCCCAAGGCGCTGCTCGCCGAGACCATCGATCTCGTCGCGGTGCTGCGCGGCCGCGGCGGCGAACGCCGCCTCTCCGAACTCGCTCTCGTCGCCGGGCTCGATCCCGCCACCGGTGATTACCGCGTCCAACCCGCCGAGGCGGGCGGCGATCCCGGAGACATCTCATGATCCGCGTTCTCGCCACCGCTCGCCGTCTGCACCGGCGCGCCCTCGACGTCGTCACCATCGCCGCGCTCTCGCTGGCCTTCGCTCCTGCGGCCTACGCCTCCGGCTCCTCCATGCCGTGGGAGACGCCGCTCAACTCCATCCTGGAGTCGGTTCAGGGTCCCGTCGCCAAGATCATCTCCGTCATCATCATCACGGTGACGGGCCTGACCCTCGCCTTCGGCGACACCTCGGGCGGCTTCCGCCGGTTGATCCAGATCGTCTTCGGGCTGTCGATCGCCTTCGCCGCGTCGAGCTTCTTCCTGACCTTCTTCAGCTTCTCGGGCGGGGCGCTGGTCTGATGGCCGCGATCGTCGATCCCGATGTACCCGGCTTCTTCGCGCCCGTTCACCGCGCTCTCACCGATCCCATCCTGATGGGCGGAGCGCCGCGGACGGTGGCGATCGCCAACGGCACGATCGCGGCGGCGATCGCACTCGGCCTGCGGCTCTGGATACCCGGCGCGATGCTCTGGGCCGTCGGGCACGCGGCCGCCGTGTGGGCCGCCAAGCGCGATCCGCTCTTCGTGGACGTGGTGCGCCGCCACCTCCGCTATCCCGCACATCTGGGGGTGTGAGGCCGAAATGCTGAACCTCGCAGAATATCGCAGCCGCCCCGCCGGTCTCGCGGATTTCCTGCCCTGGGCCGCCCTGGTCGAAGACGGCATCGTGCTCAACAAGGATGGGTCGTTCCAGCGCACAGCGCGCTTTCGTGGGCCGGACCTCGACAGCGCCACGCCCGCAGAGCTGGTCGCCGTCACGTCACGCCTGAACAATGCGTTGCGCCGTCTCGGCTCCGGCTGGGCGATCTTCGTCGAGGCGCAGCGGATCGCCGCGCAGACCTATCCGCACTCGAGCTTTTCCGATCCAGCGTCGGCGCTGGTCGACCTCGAACGGCAGGACGCCTTCGAGGAAGCGGGCGCGCATTTCGAGAGCCGCTACTTCCTGACCTTCGTCTGGCTGCCGCCCGCGGAAGACGCCTCGCGCATCGAGAGCTGGCTCTATGAGGGTCGCACCCAGAGCGGCGTCGATCCGTGGGAGCTGCTGCGCGGCTTCGTCGATCGCACCAACCGCGTGCTGCAACTGGTCGAGGGCTTCATGCCCGAGGTTGGCTGGCTCGATGACGGCGAAACGCTGACTTACCTTCACTCGACCATCTCGACGAGGGCGCAGCGCGTGCGCGTGCCCGAGACGCCGATGCACCTGGATGCGCTCCTCGCCGACGAGCCGCTCGCCGGCGGGCTGGAGCCGAGACTCGGCGCGCATCACCTGCGGACGCTGACCGTCGTTGGTTTCCCGACCGCCACGCATCCCGGCATCCTCGACGAGCTGAACCGGCTCGCCTTCCCGTATCGCTGGTCCACCCGCGCGGTCCTGCTCGACAAAACCGAGGCGGTGAAGCTGCTGACCAAGATCCGGCGGCAGTGGTTCGCCAAACGCAAGTCGATCGCCGCGATCGTCAAGGAGGTGATGACCAACGAAGCGTCGACGCTGGTCGATAGCGACGCCGCCAACAAGGCCGCCGACGCGGACATGGCGCTGCAGGAGTTGGGCACCGACGATGTCGGCCAGGCCTACGTCACCGCCACCGTCACCGTATGGGACGAGGACGCCGGGCTCGCCTCCGAGAAGCTTCGCCTTGTCGAGAAGGTGATCCAGGGCCGCGACTTCACCTGCATGCCGGAAGGGGTGAACGCGCTGGAGGCCTGGCTCGGCTCGATCCCCGGCCACGCTTATGCGAACGTCCGGCAGCCTCCCGTCTCGACTCTGAACCTCGCGCACATGATCCCGCTCTCGGCGGTCTGGGCCGGGCCGGCGCGCGATGAGCATTTCAAAGCGCCGCCGCTGCTGTTCGGCAAGACCGAAGGCTCGACGCCGTTCCGCCTGAGCCTTCATGTCGGAGACGTCGGCCACACGCTCATCGTAGGTCCGACCGGAGCTGGCAAGTCGGTCCTGCTGTCGCTGATGGCGATGCAGTTCCGCCGCTACCGCGACAATCAGATTTTCGCTTTCGATTTCGGCGGCTCGATCCGCACCGCCGCGCTCGCCATGGGCGGCGACTGGCACGATCTCGGCGGCAGTCTGTCAGCGGGGTCGGAGCATTCCGTCTCCCTGCAACCGCTCGCGCGGATCGATGACCACGCCGAGCGCGCCTGGGCGGCGGAGTGGGTGGCGGCGATCCTCGCCAAGGAAGGCGTCGTCATCGATCCGACCGCAAAGGAGCATGTCTGGTCGGCTCTGAACTCGCTGGCCTCCTCGCCGGTGGGCGAGCGCACCATCACGGGCTTGGCCGTCCTGCTCCAATCGACAGCGCTGAAGCAGGCGCTTCAACCCTATTGCGTCGGCGGTCCTTCGGGACGGCTGCTGGATGCCGAGACCGAGCAACTCGGCTCCGCGCCCGTACAGGCCTTCGAGACAGAGGGCCTCATCGGCGCCGGCGCGGCGCCCGCCGTGCTGACTTACCTCTTCCACCGCATCGAGGGCCGCCTGGACGGCCGCCCTACCTTGTTGATCATCGACGAAGGCTGGCTGGTCCTCGACGATCCGGCCTTCGCGCAGCAATTGCGCGAGTGGCTGAAGACGCTTCGGAAAAAGAACGCGTCTGTGGTCTTCGCCACCCAATCGCTCTCCGACATCGACGGCAGCAACATTGCGCCGGCGATCGTCGAGAGCTGCCCGACGCGCATCTTCTTGCCGAACGAGCGGGCGATCGAGCCGCAGATCACGACGATCTATCGCCGGTTCGGTTTAAATGACCGGCAGATCGAGATCCTCGCGCGCGCCACGCCGAAGCGCGACTACTACTGCCAGTCCCGGCGCGGCAACCGGCTGTTCGAGCTCGGCCTCGGTCCCGTCGCGCTCGCCTTCTGCGCGGCATCGTCCAAGGCCGATCACGCGGCGATCGAACGGGTCGTCGCCGAACATGGCCGCGAGGCCTTCACGCCGACCTGGCTCGCTGACCGCGAGCTTCAGTGGGCCGCCGATCTCATCCCTGACCTGACCAACCTGGAGACGTCATCATGATCAAGCTGCGCCATCTGGCGACGGCGAGCGCCGTCGTGCTCACTCTGGCCGTCGCCGCGCCACCCGCCTCGGCACAGTGGATCGTCTACGACCCGACCAACTTCAGCCAGAACGTCCTGACCGCCGCGCGCGAGCTGCAGCAGATTACCAACCAGATCACGATGCTGAACAACCAGGCCACGAGCCTGATCAATCAAGCGCGCAATCTCGCGAACCTGCCGATGTCGACGCTGACCCAGCTCCAGTCGTCGATCGCCCAAACCCAGTCGCTGCTCAGCCAGGCGCAGAATATTTCCTTCAACGTCCAGGGAATCCAGACTGCCTATTCGACGAGCTACGGGGCGGCGGCAGGCACCGGCTCGACCGCTACGATGGTGGCGAACGCGCAGACCCGGTGGCAGAACTCCGTCGCTGCCTTCGAGGATAGCCTGAAGATCCAGGCCGGCGTCGTCGGCAACATTCCAACCAACTCCAGCGCCATGACCTCGCTGGTCACCGCCAGCCAGAGCGCCACCGGCGCGCTGCAAGCCGCGCAGGCCGGTAATCAGCTTCTGGCGCTCCAATCGCAGCAGCTCTCCGACCTGGTCGCTGTGCTGGCTGCCAAGAGCCGGGCAGACGCGCTCGAGCAAGCGCGCACCGCCTCGGCCGAGGCGCAGGGCCAGCAGCAATACAAGACCTTCTCGACGCGCACCGGCTACGTGCCGGGCAACGTCACCATGTTCAGCGGCAATTGAGGCGCCGCGATGCTGGGCAGGTCGGACACCTTCCGCGTCGTCGCGATCATCGCGTTGATCGCCGTCGTGGTCGTGAGCCTGGTCGCGATTCATCTGCGGCCCGCGCCGCCGATCATCGAGACGCCTTCGACCGTCCCAAGCCCAGCATCCGATGACCTCTCGGCCGAGCTGCGCCGCTGTAGCGCGCTCGGTCCGCAGGACGCCGAGGACGCGCGCTGTTTGGCGGTCTGGGAGGAGAACCGTCGGCGCTTCTTCGGCCGGCCGGCGCGGCCGCTGCCTCAAATGCCCCCGGGCGCGGCGGCGCCGGCCACCAATGCCGCGGGAGAAACGCGATGAACAATGTCGGCGTCATCGACACCTTCCTCAACACCTTCACGACCTACATCGATTCCGGTTTCGGTCTGATCAAGGGCGAGGTCGGATACCTCTCCTCGACCCTTATCGTCATCGACATCACGCTGGCGGGCTTGTTCTGGGCCTGGGGCGCTGACGAGGACATTCTCCAGCGCTTGGTGAAGAAGACCCTCTACATCGGCTTCTTCGCCTTCATCATCACCAACTTCAACAATCTCTCGGCGATCGTCTTCAACAGCTTCGCCGGCATCGGCCTCAAGGCGGGCGGCTCCTCGATCTCGACCGCCGATTTCCTGCGGCCCGGCCGGCTTGCCCAGACCGGCCTGGATGCCGCCCAGCCGCTGCTCGATGCGGCGAGCCAGATGATGGGCTTCACCAGCTTCTTCGCCAATTTCGTCCAGATCGCCGTGCTGATGGTGTCCTGGCTCCTGGTGCTGATCGCCTTCTTTATTTTGGCGGTGCAGCTCTTCGTCACGCTGATCGAGTTCAAGCTGACCACGCTCGCCGGCTTCATCCTCATTCCCTTCGCGCTGTTCAACAAGACGGCTTTCCTCGCCGAAAAGGTGCTCGGCAACATCGTGGCCTCCGGCGTCAAGGTGATGGTGCTCGCCGTCATCGTCGGCATCGGCTCGGGCCTGTTCTCGCAGTTCACTCAGACCTACGCCGGCGGCCAGCCGACCGTCGAGCAGGCGCTCTCTGTCGTGCTCGCCGCACTCGCGCTTCTTGGCCTCGGCATCTTCGGTCCTGGCATCGCAACCGGCTTGGTCTCGGGCGCGCCGCAGCTCGGCGCGGGTGCGGCCGTCGGGACCGGCCTTGCCGTTGCCGGCACGGCGATGGCCGGCGCTGGCGCGCTCGGCTTGGCCGGGAGGGGAGCGATGGCGGCGGCTTCCGGCTCGGCGGCGGCGGTGCGGGGCGGCGCTGCGATGGCAGGTGGGGCGTCCTCGGCCTACAGCCTCGCCTCGGCCGGTCGATCCGGCGCGTCGGGAGTCGCCGCGGGCCTTGGCGGGGTTGGGCGGGCCGCAGCCGCAAGTGCGGCCGCCCCCTTCCGGCGCGCCGCCAGCCAGGCCGCCGGTTCCGTGAAGCAGAGCTTTGCGGCCGGCGCAAAATCCAGCTTCGCCGCCACTGGCGGCTCCTCGACCCAGGGCACAGTAGCCGGGGGCCAAAGCGCCGCCGCCAGCCCGGCAGGCACGGGCGCGACCGATGGCGGGCCGCCGGCCTGGGCCCAGCGCATGCGGCGCAACCAAGCCATTCATCACGGCGCGACGGCCGCCGCAAACGCCCTCAGATCCGGCGACAGCCATGGCGGCGGCCATTCCGTCGATCTCTCGGGAGGAGAATGAGCATGGCGATCTTCCGCCGCGCATCGGTCCGCTATGGCCGCACACCTGAACCGGAAACCCCGTATCAGCGCGCCGCGCAGGCTTGGGACGAGCGCATCGGCTCCGCGCGGGTGCAGGCCAAGAACTGGCGGCTAATGGCCTTCGGCTCGCTCGCGCTCTCCATGGGCCTGGCCGGCGGCCTTGTCTGGCAATCGACCCACGGCAGCATCGTCCCTTGGGTGGTGCAGGTCGACAAGCTCGGCCAGGCTCAGGCCGTGGCGGCCGCCACGGCCGATTACACGCCGAGCGATCCGCAGATCGCCTGGTATCTCGCCCACTTCGTCTCGCTGGTTCGCTCGCTGCCGGCCGACCCCATCATCGTGCGGCAGAACTGGCTCGACGCTTACGACTTCACCAGCACCTCCGGGTCCCAGGCGCTCAACGACTATGCCCGCGCCAACGACCCGTTCGCCAAGCTCGGCAAGCAGCAGATCGCCATCGATGTCTCAAGCGTGATCCGTGCGTCGCCGTCGAGCTTCCGCGTCGAATGGGTGGAGCACCGCTATCAGGACGGTGCGCTCGCCGATACCTCGCGCTGGACCGCGATCCTCACCGTCGCGATCCAGACGCCAACCTCCGCCGACGTGCTCCGCAAGAACCCGCTCGGCATCTACGTCACCGCAATCAACTGGTCGAAGGAGCTGGGACAATGACCCCGCCGATTTCTTTGGAAGCCGGCGGTCCGGCTTCGCGCAATCTCGTAAACCAGCAGTCCCGGAAAGTCGGGGATGCGGTTTTCCGTAAAGCCGGATTAGCGGCATTGCTGATGTCCATCACCGCGCTCGGTGGATGTGCGCACCCCTTCATCCCGCCCGACATTAGTTACGACAATGCCGAACCGGCGAAGCTCACTGTCGACCCGCCGGCGCCGATCACGATCGTCGAATTGCCGAAACCCCTGCCGTTGCCTGGGCAGTTGAAGCCTCTGACGGGCGGCAAGCCCACACCCGAGGCCGCCGACCCAACCGTCCGCGTCAACCAGGCGAACGCAGCCGCCCGTATCCAGCCGATGCGCAACGGCTTCATCAACGCCGTGCAGGTCTATCCCTTCTCCGGCGGAGCCCTCTATCAAGTCTATACCGCGCCGGGTGAAATCACGGATGTCGCCCTACAGGAGGGTGAGCAACTCGTCGGCTCCGGCCCTGTCGCCGCCGGCGACACCGTCCGCTGGATCATCGGCGACACCGAAAGCGGCGCGGGGGCGACCAAGAAAATCCATATCCTGGTTAAGCCCACGCGGCCAGAACTGGTGACGAACCTCGTCATCAACACAGATCGGCGAACCTATCTCCTGGAGCTGCGCTCGACCGAGAAGACCTATATGGCCTCGGTCTCTTGGCAGTATCCGGAAGACCAGCTCATCGCTCTGCGTCGCCAGAATCAGGAAGCTCAGGCTGCGGCGCCGATCGCCGCCGGCGTCGACCTCGCCTCGATTAACTTCCGCTATTCGATCCAGGGCGACACCCCGGCATGGCGGCCGCTGCGTGCCTTCGACGACGGGCAGAAGGTCTACATCGAGTTTCCGCCGGGCATCAGTCAGGGCGAGATGCCGCCGCTCTTCGTCATCGGCCCGGCCGGCGGCTCCGAGCTGGTCAACTACCGCGTCAGCCGAAACTACTACATCGTCGACCGACTATTCGCCGCCGCAGAGCTGCGCCTCGGTGACAAGGACAGCGAGCGCCACGTCCGTATTGTCCGCACCGATGGAAGGCCACGGTCATGACAGCGGACAGCGAACAGGAACAACAAAGCGCCCCCGCTCCCGACGTGCCGCCGGACCTGCGGCTTCGGGGAGAGCGGCCGCGCGTCACACGCCTCTCGCGCAAGGTGCTGATCGGCATGGGCTGCGTCTCTGCGCTCGCCGTCGCTGGCGCGCTCGGCTACGCGCTTCAGACCCGCAACAAAATGGGCGCCGGCCAGGAGCTTCTCAGCACCCAGAATCGTCCATCGGCCGAGGGCTTGGCAGGCTTGCCGAAGGACTACACTGGCCTGCCGCGCCAAGCGCCGCCGCTCGGACCGCCGCTGCCGGGCGACCTTGGCCGGCCGATCCTCAATGCCGGCGCGGCGCCGAACACGGGCAATCCCGTGCCGACCACTCCCGATCCCGCGGCGCAGCGCCTCGCGCAGGAGATCGAGGCGGCGCGCATCAGCCGGCTTTTTGCCCAGACCAACCAGCAGCCGCAGAGCGTCAGCCAGATCATACCGGGCGCACCAGCAGGAGCGACTCCTCCCAACACGACGCCCCCCGTCGATGCCGGCTCCGCCCAGAATATGCAGGATCGCAAGACCGCCTTCCTCAACGCCTCGACTGACAAACGCACCGTCAGCTCCGATCGGCTCGAGGCCAAGGCCTCACCCTATGTCGTGCAGGCCGGCACCGTCATCCCGGCCGCGCTTATCACTGGCATTCGCTCGGATCTTCCCGGCCAGATCACCGCCCAGGTGACCGAAACGGTCTATGACAGCCCGACCGGCAAATACCTGCTCATCCCACAGGGCGCCCGGCTGATCGGCCAGTACGACAGCTCCGTCGCCTTTGGGCAATCGCGAATCTTGCTGGTCTGGACCCGCATCATCATGCCCGATGGCACATCCATCGTGCTAGAGCGCCAACCGGGCGCCGACACGCAAGGCTATGCTGGGCTTGAGGACGAAGTCGACAACCATTGGGGCATGCTCTTCAAGGCGGCGGTACTCTCGACACTTCTAAGCGTCGGTGCCGAAGCGGGCACCAATCAGAACGAGAACAACCTGGTGCAAGCGATCCGCTCGGGCGCTTCCAACAGCATCAGCCAGACCGGCCAGCAGATCGTCCAGCGCCAGCTCAACATCCAGCCGACCCTCACCATCCGGCCAGGATTCCCGGTCCGCGTCATCGTCACGCGCGATCTAGTGCTGGCCCCTTACAGGCAGGAAGGAACGCCATGACCAAGTTGAAGCTCGGACCGCTCGCTGACAACAAGCCGGTCAAGGTCAGCCTCGAGCTGCCGGCCGCGGTGCATCGCGATCTGGTCGCCTATGCCGAGGTGCTGGGTCGGGCGACCGGGCAGGCCGTGATCGATCCGGCAAAGCTCATCGTGCCGATGATCGAGCGGTTCATGGCCACCGACCGAGTCTTCGCCAAAGCACGCCGGGGCGCTAACCAGCCTCAGCCCGGCACTGGATCGGCTGAAAGATCGGGGTAGCGCTCGCGAAGCATATCGAGAAACGGACGCAGAGAGGGATTGCAGTTTGTCTGCCGCCAAAAAGCCCGAAAGTTCACGCGCGTCGGTCCGTCGTTGTCATGAACTTCGCGGAATATGACACCTGGATAGGCCACGCCCGTCGCCCCCTCTAACGCGAGCAAAATGCCCCAACCGGCCCCGACAAGGGTAAGAAGCCGGTCGAGCGCGACGTCATGACGGATCAGTTTTGCCTGATCATGATCCCCGAGCTTGCTCGCAATTAGTTTCAGAAATTCGGGGCCAGGCCCACGCTGCGGTAACAGTAGCGATTCAGACTTCAAGTCAGCCCAAGGAATCGTGTCACGATCGCTCAGCGGGTGGCCTTCCGGAATAGCAACGACAGCCCGCTCGCTCCAAACGGGCAGCGACTTTCCATCCCATCGGGGATTTCCTTCGGCGACAAATGCGATGTCTATGGCAAAGCTCGAAAGATCGGAGATCAAGTGGCCGCTTGATCCATCGACCAAGTGTGTGTCCACATCCGGAAAGCGCCTGCGATACTCTATCAGCGTGGCCCGGAGATTGCCGGCTGAGAGCGATGCATGCACGCCGATCGTCAACCGTCCACTCTCGCCCCGGGAACGGGTCTTGAGGCGAGCGGCGATCGTTTCCGTTTCGTCGATGATTCGGCGTGCGGCGTCCAGGAATTCCAAGCCTTCAATCGTTGGCCGGGTACCGCCGTTGGTGCGTTCGAAGAGCTGGACCTCAAGCTTGTATTCCAGGCTGCGCAAGCGACGGCTGAGCGTAGATTGCCGGACATTGAGCGCTTCCGCCCCTTGCCGCAGGCTCCGATATTGAGCTGCGACGATGGCCCACCTCAAATCTTGCAGCTCGATGCGCATCTCGAAATTCAGCCTCACAGGCAGACTCCGACGCGCCGTACCGAGTGATACCTAAAGTCGGATCGGTCTCAGCGCTGGGCCTGCCATCTCAACAGCACGGACGCAGAAACGCGCTGCGTGATCATGTCGTCGTCCCGAGTTGTGGCTTTGCACTCAGCTCTTCAGCGCCGACGGGAATCCAGCCGTGGTGGCGGCGCTCGTCAGATCTTTCACTGCCGCCTTTGCATCATCAAAAACTACGATGGCGGTCTTGTCCTTGAACGAAACAGTGACCTGCGAGACACCCGAAACATGTTCGATGGCCTTCTTGACCATGTATGGGCAGGCCTCGCAGTACATATTGTCCACGCTCAAAGTAACGGTTCGTTCCGCAGCAGAAGCGCCGTGGGAGGAAACCAAAAAGACGATGGCGAGGGAGATGAGGAGCTTTGTCATGGAATTTTCCTTACGAATTGAGCAAAGGCGCGAAGAAGTTGAAACCGATCGCTGCGATGACGAGCGCCCGTCGCCAGTACAAGGGCGCCCATCGTAAGCTTGTTCGCCGTCCGGGTGCTGCAGGCCACCGTGCATTTGCGCGATGAGCGATATACAAGCCAGCAGCCGCAGCCGAGGCAAGCAGTCGCCGCGGCGATGAAATAGAGCTGATGATGAAATAGAGCTGATAAGGAGCGAGCCGCACCAGGCGACCGATCCATGGTCCGCTTGCGCCGAAAATGAACAGAACCAGCGGCAGCATGCAGCAGGAGGAAGCTGCTAGCGCGCCAACGAGGTTCCCCACGGCCACAGCGCTTCGTGGCTGCGGCAAGTCACGAGACTGATCGGTTTCCACGCTCGTCATGATGCCAGCTTGTCAGATCGCCAGTTCCGGAATCCAGACATACACCGCATTCAGCATGTAAAAACCCATCGCGATCAGGACGACGCCGCCAGAGATCTCGAACCAGCGTCGGTATCGGGAGAGGCTGCTGAGGTTTTCAAGCCAACTCACGGCGAAAGCCCCGATGGCAAGCGGGACAGCACGGCCGAGAGCGAACGCGAGGAGCAAAACCACCCCGAGCAACACCGAACCAAGCCCGGCCGTCACGCCGAGCAACACGACCAATGCAGGTGTGCACACCGGGCACACGGCGACTGCGAACGGAATCCCGAGGAGGAATGCCCCAAAAGCGGCCGTCGGACGGCTTGCCCGAAAGCCGATTGACGGCAGCGGGATACGAAGCCATCCGGCCCACATAAGGCCAAGCAGGATCAACAGCGGACCCAGAAAAAGTCCCCATCCTCTTCCCGCGACCTCCGCAACCCATTTGCCACCCAATCCTGCGATCAGGCCGAGCGCGACATGGGTGAGGATCATGCCGAGGATGAACATCGCGCCGAAGAGCAATGCTTGGCTCCTGTCACGTCCTTTGGTCACGTAGGCCAGCGACACCGGGATGGAAGCCAAAGAAACAGGATTGATACTGAACACAAGCCCCGCGACGAATGCGACGCCCGTGGCCGCATAGCCCGCGTGTTCCACCGTTTGCCTTAACGCTTCCACTTCCACTATGTTCGTCCTTGTACTCGTTGGATTAGTGCCCTGCGCAGCTGTTCGACTGTCGGCATCGACGTGAATTCGAGTTTTCCGTCGATAACGATGGAAGGGAGCGTGATCACGCCGAGATCAACCGCATGATCGATCTCATCGAGAATATTCAATTCAAGCCACTCAACCTCCTGCACGGTCTCCTGCGCGGCCGTGCGGAGCTCGATCTGCGCCGCGGCGCAATCAGAACAACCTGGGGCGTAGAATATTTCGACTTTCATGGATTACCGCATCTCCATCGAGACGTTGGCTCGTTCCAAAGCAGCGATGATGGTGCACTCCTTCACCGGCTGCGTTTCGTTCGCACACTCCGCAATCAATTGATCAAGGGCCTTCGACATCGCCTTCATCGCGCGAATCTTGTGTTCGATCTGCAACTTCTTCTCGATCGCGCGCGTGCGAACGTCGCCGCAGCACGCCTTGTCGCGACCGCGCAAGACAAGGAGGTCGCGAATCTCAGCGAGTGTGAAGCCACAGTTCTGCGCATGTTTGATGAAATGGATGCGACGCGCGGAGTCCTTGTCGTATAGCCGGTAGCCGGCAGGGCTTTTCCCTGCAGGTTCGACCAGACCCTCTTGCTCGTAATAGCGCAGCGTGTCGTTGCTGACGCTTGTGAGAGAAGCCAGCTTGCCGATGGTGAACATTCCGTTGTCTCCGGCCGTGTTCTAGACCCAGGAGTATACTCCAGGGTCAAGCGCGTCGTGAGAGGTCTTAGGCCGCCTGCTGTGCCAAGGTCTGGATCGGCGCCTGGGCCAGTCTGCGTCACCCAGGGGAAGATACAATAGGGCTCACGCGCAACGGGATCTCGGAGCGGAACAAAGCGAAGGACAACAAGGCGGCGGTTAGTTCCACGATCGCGAACAGCCCCAAGGCAACCCCGAAGCCGAAGCGGAGCAGCTCGCCGAAGACGAGGCTACCGAGTCCGAAGCCGACGAACAGCGTGAAGACGTTCAAGCCCATCGCCTGGCCCGGTCGCTTGCCGCCAAGCGATGTAACGATCCCACCAAAGAGCGGCTGCGTCATATCGTAACCCAAGGACAGCAGCATCGCGATTACCGGCGCGAGGATCACCGGGAAGCCGAGCATTAGAAATGCAGCGGCAAGAGCGCTTAGTCCGAGGCCGATGGGAAGCAATCGCGCGCGGCCCCAGCGATCCGCCGCCCGGCCGATCAGGGGCCCGAACAGGAAGCCCGGCACGCCATAACCCAGGAGGGCTAGGCCAATGCCTACGGGCCCGACGCCGTACCGCTGCTGGAAATACACGCCGAGCCAGGTGAAGACGCCGGAATGGAACATCGAGTTGACGAGGACATAGCCGTAGGTGCGCCGCCCGCGCGGCGTGCCGAGCAGAGTCTGATAACCGCTGTAGAGATCCCTGAGCGTGCCGGCGACCGCCTGAACGGTGCCCGCAATGACGGTCCGATAGGGCGCCAGGACGAGCAGAAGCGCAGCGCCGGCCAAGCCCACGACGACGAAGAGCCCTTGCCAGCCAATCACCGGCACAAGGATCGCGCCCAGCGGCGAACCGAAGGCCATCCCGCCAGCCATCGCGCCGAACAGCCAGCCAAGCGGTCTTCCGCGCTGCTCGTAGGGATACATCCTGCCCACCAGCGCTAAAGCGAGCGGCACCACGCCGCTTGCGCCGAGCCCGGTCACCACGCGCCACAGCGCGAGCTGTTCAATGGACTGCGCCGTGGCGGTCAACATGGTGAGCGTCGAGAAGGCCGCCAAGGACACGAACATCACGCGGTGGATGCCAAGCCGATCCGCCAGAATACCGTAGAGAAGCGTCGCCACCCCGTAGGGGATCAGATAGGCCGGCACCAGGAGACCGACCGTTTGGACGGACGCCCCGAAAGTTACAGACAAGGCCGGGATGATCGGCGCGACCATGTAGCCTTGAAAGAAGATGATGAAGGTCGCGACCGCCATCATTTTGAGGATACGTTCGCGCTGGCGCTCGCCGATCGCACCCGACATCGTTTGCTGAACTCCAGTCATATCATCCGACACCTTGCTCAGATCGGCTGCGGCGACGCGGGGGTGATTGGGCGCCCGACGCTGCGAATCGCATCGAAGAAGAGCCGTGGGCTTCCCCACAGCGAGTTGATGAATATCGCCGTGACGCTCACGGCCATCGCCACCATCGCCCAAACCGGGTGAATGAGGCCGGTGGCGGCGAGCGGAATACCGCCGCCATTGAAGAGAAAGGCGAGCACGACGTTCTGGACCATCTTGCCATAGCTCCGGCGGCTGATGTCGCGGGCCACGGGAAGCGCATCCAAGCGGTTCGACAGGATGATGATGTCCGCCGCCTCGATCGCGATATCGGTGCCGGCGCCCATGGCGATGCCGATGTCGGCCTGCATCAGAGCCGGAGCGTCGTTGACGCCGTCGCCGACCATCGCCACGCGGGCCTTTGCCTGAAGCTCCCGCACGATCGCGGCCTTGTCCTGCGGCAAGACGCCTGCATGTACCTCGTCGATGCCGAGATCGCCGGCGACGCGCCGCGCCGCGCGCTCGTTGTCGCCCGTGACAAGGATGGTCTTGAGACCGGCCTTGCGCAGCGTGGCGACGGCTGAGATGGCATCCGGTCGAAGCGTATCACCCAGGGCGACGATACCCAGCGCGCGCCCATCCCGCGCGACGGCGATGACGGTGCGCCCCGCCGCCTCGAGAGCATCGATGCGCTTGTGAAGACGCGTGAGGTCGACCCTTCGGTCAGTGAGGAAGCGCGGGCTGCCGACGAGTACGTCGCCCGCATCGATCCGGGCGACGACACCCATTCCCGGAAACGCCTCAAATGATTGAACCTCCGGGGGCGTTGCGCCGCGCTCGAAAGCCATCTTGACAACGGCCTGGGCGAGCGGGTGCTCCGACGACGTTTCGGCCGCGGCGGCAATCGCGAGCAGCTCCTGCTCGCTTACATCGACGGTCTCGATCTCCCGCACCGTTGGGCGGCCTTCGGTGAGCGTGCCCGTCTTGTCGAACACGATCTGCTTCACGGTGCGGAAGCCCTGGAAGGCTTCGCCGGTCCGCATCAGGATGCCGTGCTCGGCCGCTTGACCGGCGCCGCGCACGATTGAGAGCGGCGCCGAGATGCCGATGGCGCAAGGATACCCCATCACCAGCACGCTGAGGCCGGCGAAGACGGCGCGCTCCACGTCGATATGGCCGGTGCCGAGCCAGGACCCGACGAGCCACCCGATAACCGCGAGGGCGGCGATCAGAAGGACGGTCGGCGTGTAGACCCGCAGCACGCGGTCGACGAGATGGAGGAGGCCGGGCTTCAGCGCTCGCGCGTCCTCGACATGGCGGATCACCTGATGCAAGAAGCTGCCTTCGCCGACCGCCGTGATCTTCACCAGGAGCGTGCCGGTGCCATTGATCGAGCCGCCGATGACGGAATCGCCCTCGGCCTTCTCGACCGGAACCGCCTCGCCGGTCACCAGCGATTGATCGACGCCCGAGTGACCACTGATCACCGTCCCATCGACGGGTACGCGCTCGCCCGGACGAATGCGCACGAGGTCGCCGACTTTCACATCCTCGATCGGCACGTCCACCTCGTTAGTCCCGCGCACGAGGCGCGCGGTCTCGGGTTGGAGATCCAAGAGGCGCTTCACCGCCTGGGAGCTCCGCGTCTTGACGATGAGCGAGAGCCATTCCGAAAAGATGTGATAGGTGCCGACCATCACCGAGACGGCAAAAAAGGCCGCCGTCGGATAGCCGGGCCGATCGAGGATGAGCCCGATGACGCCGCCGGCCATTCCGGCGAACGCGCCGATCTCGAGGAGCACATGCTGATTGAGGATGCCGCGCCGCAGCGCTTGGAACGCCATGTAGAGAATATGCCGCCCGACGCCGAACACCAGGGCCACAGCCAGTGCGCCCGCGAGCCAGGGCGCGATACCGGCCAGATATCCTTCCAGATTGAGATAGAGCAGCGACAGCGCCATGACGGTGAGGCCTCCGGCGGCGCCGATGGCGGCCCACAGTCCGGTCGATCGCAGGACCAGATAGACAAAACCCCCGAGGCTCAGGCACACGAGCGCCGGCAGAAAGCCGATCCAGCCCACCTGAGGATCGGCGATGATGGGGATGGCAGCGACGCTGAGAACGACGGCGAGGACGAAGCGTCGGGCTTCGCGCACAAGATCGCGTTCTTCTTCCTCGAAAGCCCTGAGCTTGCGGGGATCGGAGATGGTGTAACCGATGTCGCGCAAGGTTTGCAGCAAGTTCTCCGGCCGAGCGATGGCGGGATCGTATTCGACCAGCGCCTGCTCATGCGTTAGGCTGACGGCCACCTTGTCGACGCCCGGCATGCGACCGAGCGCCTTCTCGATGGTGCCGGTGCAGAGGGAGCAATGAAGACCGCCGATGCGGGCCCGGATCTTCCGGCGACCGGCTCTGGTCGAAGGCTCCTCGCTCCACGGCTGGAGGGTGGATGGGACTGTTGTCGCGACACTCATTGCCATCTCCATTTCATCGCAATCATCGAATAAGGCTCCGGGTTTGGAGCCGCGCTTCGTCCAATGATCGGAAACACGTTCGTATGCTCGGTTACTGTCGTCCCACAACGCGGAAGCCAGGCTTTTGGACCGCGTCGACGAGGCGATCCTCGCTGACGGTTTGCGGGTCATAGAGTATCCGTGCTTGACCTTCATCGAACGAGACGGTCGCCATCCGAACTCCGGGCTCCTTTTCAACGAGGCCCTTGATAGTGTTGGCGCACTTGTCGCAGTTCATGCCTTCGATCTTCAGCGTGGCAGTTTTCATCTGATGCTCCCTGGTGAGATGTTGCGGGATCCGGAACGACGACTTTTTTCTGCTCGGGCTTTCGGCGTAGCTCGAAGCGTCAGCGCATCCATGATGGAGCACGCTTGCAAGGCGCCGCAGCCCGGACAGGTTGCGATAAGGGTTTCCAACGCGGCGCCGATCTGCTGGAGTTGTTCAACCTTCCGCCGCACCTCTTCGAGCTTCGTCATGGCTTGCTGCCGGACGTCCGAGCAATCGGCCGACGGATCGGCCCGCAAGGTCAGAAGCTCGCCGATCTCGCTCAGCGAGAAGCCGATTTGCTGGGCTTCCTTGATGAAGCGGATGCGCGCCACTTGCTCCGGCGAGTAGACCCGGTAGCCAGCGCCTTTCGGCGGCTGCTCGATCAGGCCGCGCCGCTCGTAGAAGCGCACCGTTTCGATGTTCACCCCCGCCTCGCGGGCGGTTCTTCCAATGGTCAGCGCCTGCATTTTTCCTTACCTCGACTGACAATGTGGGGTCTGTACTATAGTACAGAGTCAAGGGGTAACCGTGCCGACGTGAAGAATTTTATGTACGCGTCGCAGTGGCCAGCGGCGCATTCTGCCGCGTATCAGTCGCCGGCGCTTCCGGCGCGAACCGGGAGAGGAGAAACGGCTCGATCGGGAATGACGCCGGCAATCGCCTCCGCGAGGAGGAGCCCCGTCAGCGGCGAGATCAAGATGCCAGTCCGGAAGTGACCGCAGGCATTGTAGTAGCCGTCGAGTCCGGCTACCGGCTCCAGAATGGGCAGCTCGTCCGGTGTACCGGGGCGCAACCCCGCCCACATGCGCTTGACTCGGACGCCAGCAAGGAAAAGCACGGCTCGAATAGCGCCTGCTGTGAGGTTTTTCATAGCGGAGGCTTTGACCGAGGCATCAAAACCGACCTCCTCCGTCGTGCTACCGATGATGATCTCGCATGCGCTTTCTGCGCGAGGTAGCAATCTGTGATCGACAAGCATTCGGCCCTGACGGCATCATGCACGTCAGCAGAAGCCCGGGCGCGCGGACGGTTCCCGTCCATAAGGTGGGTGCCAAGCCAGCTCAGATTCGAGGACACCATGCATTGCCAGCGCGTTATAGGCGTCAATGTAGTAGGCGAGTCGAGCATTCGAAGTCGGGAACTGGGCGGGCGAGGAAACAGGATCGATGGCCGCGATGAACCGCACGACCTCATCCAGTCCGCCCCGGTCCTCCGCCAAACCGGCGACGTTGACTCGCCCTCCTGCATCGACGTGACGAGCGAGAACACTACTCCAGGTCTCTTGCCAGTGCTCGACATGGCGACCGCGCGGCGGCCCATATGGCGCCGGCGTTTGGATCACCGTGAATGCACCAGCAGCCATGACCAAGCCCCCGCAATCAGTCCGAGAAGCAGCAACGCTCCCGGCGCACATTGTTTACGCCTCCGCGGTTCCCCGATGCGTTCTTCGACGCCGCGATCGCAACTTTTGTTTTTTGCACGCTCCCGGACGAGCTCCAGGTGCCGGCGCTGCGAGAACTCGGGCGAGTCGTGCGACCCCAAGGCACGATCAGGCTGTTGGATTACACGCGCCCAAGGGGACGCATCCGACGACTGATCACTCAACTTTGGGAGCCTTGGGTGGGCTGGGCTTACGGAGCACATTTTAGCCGTCAAGCGGAACAATTCATCTCCGAGGCGGGCCTGTGCTTACCTCGGCGCACTTCGTCGTCGACGACCTCATAAGGCTGATCGAGGCGAAGCCCGCCTACTCAACGCGGCTTAGAGTGCCAACCTAAGAATTCGCGGTCCGCCCATCGGAGACGATCTCCCATGCTGAGCCTGACCAGCCGGTAACAGGAATGCAGGATCAGCGCGATTACCGCAGGGCAGACCCCGTAGAAGATCGAGGTACCCCGGGCGGCGACGATCAGGAAATTCGGCAGAATGAAAGCGCAACCATCGACCTATGCGCCCCGGAATCCGGGGCGACGGTAGGCGACGTCGATGCCGACCTGAATGGCCAGCGGTCATCCAGCGCAGCAAGACAGTTTCGCGACCTCCTTGTCGAACGCCAGCGCTGCAAGCTTCAGGCCCTCGACCGTAGTCAGATATGGGAATATCGTGTCCGCGATCTGCTGTACGGTCAGTCCGCCACGGATCGCCATGACTGCGGTCTGGATACTGTCGGCGCCTTCCGGGGCGAGGATATGGGCGCCGAGCAGCCTGCCGCCGTCGGCGTCCGCGACGAGCTTAATCAGTCCCCGCGTGTCGCGAGCGGCAAGCGCGCGCGGCACATGGTCGAGGCGAATCGTCGAAACGCGCACGTTGCGCCCCGCCTTTCGCGCCGCCGCCTCGGTGAGGCCGACGCTCGCCACTTGGGGGTCGGTGAACACGATGGCCGGCATCGCCGCGTTGTCGTAGCGCAGGCTGTCGCTGTTGAGGGCGTTCTTGGCTGCGAGCTTCGCCCCGTAAGCGGCCATATACACGAACTGATCTCGGCCCGTGACGTCACCGGCGGCGTAGATGCCGGCGCGGGTCGTGCGCATGCGGTCGTCGATGACGATCGCGCCTTTCGACGAGAGCGCGACGCCGAACTCAGCCGCACCGAGACCTTCGGTGTTGGGCGTTCGTCCCGAGGCGACCAGGACTTTCTCGGCATCGATGGTCATGTTGCGGTCGTCGCGCGCGATCTCGAGAGACGCGCCGCTTTGGGTTTTTCGGATCGCGCGGTAGACGGCGCCCGAAACGACTTCGAGCCCCTCGTCGGCGAAATAGCCGGTCAGCGCGGCGCCGATCTCCGGCTCGGCCTCCGGCAATAGGCGGGAGCGACAGACCAGCGTCACCTTCACGCCGACGCGGGCGAACATCTGGGCGAGCTCCGCGCCGATATAACCGCCGCCGATCACCAGCAGCGACCGCGGCAGCTCGTCGAGATCGAGTGCGGTCGTACTGGTCAAGTAGGGCACGGTCTCGATGCCGAGAATGGCAGGTGCCATCGGCCGCGCACCGGTCGCCACGATCACCTTGTCGGCGATTACCCGGGCGCCTCCCACCTCGACGCCGCCCTCGACGAGACGTGCCTGTCCTTCGCGATAGGCGACGCCATTATAGGCGGGCAGCAGATCGGCGTATTTGGCTTGGCGCAGCCCGGCGACGAGGTCGTCCTTCTGCCGGACGATCGCGCGCCAGTCGGTGAGTTCCGCATGCGCCGAAACGCCGGCGAAGCGCGCAGCAATACGCGCGTTATGCAGCGTCTCCGCCGCTCGGATCAGCGTCTTCGACGGCACGCAGCCGATATTGACGCAGGTTCCTCCGATCATGCCGTGGCCGATCAGCGCGACATTCGCACCCAGCTCGGCGGCGGTGATCGCGGCCGAGAATCCCGCCGACCCTGCGCCGATGACCGCGAGGTCGTAGCGGCGGGTTCGATCCTTCGTATCCGGCGTGCAGCAATCGTTCATGTGTTTGACTTTCGTTTTGCGCTTTCGAGCGCGCAGCAATCGACAGCATTCGGGTTGGCCGAGCGGCGGCGACGATAGGCCCAGACGCCAACCAGCCCGATCCCCGCCACGCCCGCGACGATCGCGAGCGAACCGGTGAGCACGGACGCGGAGATCGCGACCGAGCCGATCGTCGCCAACAGGAGAGGTCCGGCGCAACACAGGACAGCCAAACCGGCGACAGCGATCGCGGCGATGGATTTTTCAGCGTTCATCTCGGACATCCGTTGCCGAAGCGGTTGCGCATCAGCTTTTCGCAGACTTCGAGACTTCCGCCGGGTACCCCCGAGCGGTAGTCGCCTTGATCATCGCCGCCGGCGAAGTCTGAGCGTTGTCATAGGTGATGGTCGCCATGACATCGGCGTTGCCGTCCGCCTGACTGACCGAAACGCCCATGACGCCCTTGACGTAGGCGAGCGTGCTCTTGACGATCGGCCCGCACAGCACGCAGCCTGCATGATGAACGTCGAGGACAACGGTGGCTTGCCCCGCCTGCGCGGCGAATGGCGTGATCAGCATGCCAAGTGCGGCGAATATTCCGATTTGGGCTTTCATGTCTCTAACCTTTCCTGGGATTTAACACTGGATGTCGATGTCGATGTCGCTCTCGCCGGACGCCAGCACTTCAGAGGAAGTAGCGCGCGGCATAGGGGAACCCGACAGCGAGCACGACCAGCGTCGCAGCGGTCCAGAGGCCGACCTTCGCGATCCGGTCCGATTGGGGCGTGGCGCAGTAACCGTCCGCGCATGCGATTTCCCGTTTGCGCCGGACGCGCCAGCCGCCGTAGCCGATGAAGGCGAGCGAGACGCCGGTGAAAATCGGCTGGTAGGGCTCGAGCGCGGTCAGATTGCCGATCCAGGCTCCACTGACGCCGGCCAGGAACAACGCGAAGGGAATGACGCAGCACGACGCCGCCCCGAGAGCACCCACGATGCCTCCGACAGCGAGCAGCCGCGGGGCTCGATCCCCGTTTTGGCGCGTGGACGCCACGGCCGAGTCGTGGGCCGTCGCAGCGCCGATTGCGGTTGGTGTATCGCTCATCTCTAAGCTCTATCCTTGCCCAAAACCTTGATCTTCGACTAAGCTACGGTCTGTAGCGACTACAGGGTCAAGAGGTTTTTTGCGATGCGCGATCAGAATCCGGCGAAGGGCCTCCAGCGGGCCGAGTTGGCCCGCCGGACGGGCGCCAATCTCGAAACCGTGCGCTACTACGAGAAGGTAGGCCTGCTGCCGCCACCGCCGCGAACTGCTAGCGGCTATCGGAGCTATGACAGGGCGCATGAACGTCGCCTCAGCTTCATACTGAGGGCGCGCGAACTCGGATTCTCGCTTGAGGAGGTCCGCGCCTTGCTGCGCCTGGTGGACGAGCGGGACCAGCCTTGCGCGGAAGCGAGTCGCCTCGCAGCAGCTCACCTCGCGGACGTGCGAGCGAAGATCGCTGATTTGAGACGTATGGAAAGCGTCCTGAAGAATGTCGTCGCGCAATGCGGCGATGGAACCCGCCCGGATTGCCCGCTGATCGAAACATTGTTCCGTGAGGCAGCCGCCGAATAGGTCGACGTCGTCAGATCGGAGGCGTCTCGCCCCGGCAAAGTATGCGCGCCTGCGAAAACATGGCCTCCAAGATCAACTCGACAGGGGGAGGCAAGCGTCATCGCGCCACGGTCGAGACGCTGCGCAATGTCGCCCGGGATCGGACGTTGATCACGGATGGAACCAACCCGCATAGAGCGCCGCCTGATCAAGAAAGAACAGCGCTGCCGCGATCATGAGCGCGGCGCCGAGACGTTCGGCCCAGATCGTAAATCGGCGCATGAATCCCAAATGCGCCAAACTGCCTGCCATCGTCGCGGCGACGACGATCGGAATCCCGCGGGCAATGCCGAACGCGCCCATCACGGACATGCGCGTGCCTGCCGGATGAGCGGGAGCAGGGCGTTGTCGGCGAGGCGGCACGATGGCGTGCGGTCCGGGTCGAGCTCTACGGCCCCTCGCCGCGCAACTATGACGGCTTGCCAGAAATCTCCTATCCGCTGCACGTCCGCGAGGTGCTCGTCACCAATTGCGGCCGCATCTGCATGCACCGCAAGGGCGTCAACATCTCACATGTGCTCGCCGGGCAGCGCCTCGGCATTAAGAAGGTTGACGACGGCATTTGGCTCGTCATCTTCATGAGCTACGATCTGGGATACATCGATCTCGAGCAAAGGACCCTGCAACCCCTCGACAACCCGTTCGGCCCGAGGTTGTCACCCATGTCTTAGGTACGTTCCGTTACCGATGTCTCCGGTCCGGACAATGGATGGGTTGGCGCACCCGACAGGATTCGAACCTGTGACCTTCGGCTTCGGAGGCCGACACTCTATCCAGCTGAGCTACGGGTGCCCTTAAACTTCACCTAGTCCCGACGACCGACCGAGGTCAACGGAACAGCGCCATGTCAAATCCAATCGGCCCTCAGATACATTCCGCAGCGATCTGCGCTCCGTCGCTACGCTGGCTCTATCGGCACCTCGCCACACCGCACCCTACATTGCTTACGCGGTGCTTACGCGAGATTTTCGAGCCGTCTGAGTAAAAGTGCTTCTGCCGACCAAGGCGTTGATTTTCTTAGTGGTCTCTAACTCCTTCGTGTCCAAAAATCTCTTGACCTTTGCCTTCGGAGGGCAGCACTCTATCCAGCTGAGCTACGGGTGCGCTCCGCGCCGATTGATCTTCGGCGTGCCGGTACGGGCTGTTTAGCGGATGAGCCGGGCCGCTTCAATGCGGAATCGTGTCCTTCGGGCTTTGGCGCCCCGCTGGGACCTGAGGACGCTGAAGGCCAAAAATGCCCGCGCCATCGGCCGCATCGCACGACGGGCGGACGATGCCGCGCCTGGACGCCATGGAGCCTCTGCCTGCACCTACGTCGTTCGCGCTGCACCGGCGAGCCGCCGGCGCGACAGGCACGGGCACGCCCAGTTCCACCGCCGCCGCGAAGGCGGCTGCGACCGACACACAGAAATGGCTTCCGGGGAGCGGAGAGGTCAAGGTCTCTTCCCGGCCACCCCAGGCGATACGCAGGGTCAGCGGTCCCGGAAACGCGAACTCCGTCGAAAGCACGCGGAAATCGGCGGTCTCGCTCCTGCCGAAGGTGACGATCCGCTCGCCGGTGCGCCCGCGCATGGCAAGCACGTGTTCGTCGTCCGCGTTGAGCGGGGCGAAGCCGCGGGGCTGCACCGCCGCGACCAGATGGCCCTTTTCCGCCGCCACCGCCTCGAGACTGCGGAAGGCGCTGTAGTGCTCGAGCCCGACCATGGTGACGATCGCGACGTCCGGCTTCGCGATCTCTGCCAGTTGCGCCACGGAACTCCTCCCGGAGGCCGCCACTTCCAGCACGACGAACCGGTCCTTGCGCGAAGCCCGCATCACCGCGCCCGAAATTCCGCGCAGCGCGTTGGAAAAGATCTGCCTCGAAGTCGGCGCTAGGCCGCTCAATATGTGGGCGAGCAGGCTGGTCGTAGTGGTCTTTCCCGAGCTTCCTGTGATCGCGATGAACGTCGCCGGATGGTTCCTGCGGTTGAGTTTCGCCAGCGCGATCCTGGTCTTCTCGGGGATAGCAAGCCTGCGCCGCAGCCGCCTCGCCGCCGATCGAAACCATCCCTCTCTCGACAATGGGTTGATTGACACCAGGCTGCCGCTCCCCGCCAATCGCTCCTCTCAAGCTGTCACAAGGAGCGGAATTTGGGAAGCATGGTCGCGTGTCGAGGCGCGCCCGATGACCCTTGTTCCGCTTCTATCGGTCGACGCCGCCCCAGACCGCCTCTGCGGTTTTGACCACCAGGTCGAGCTTGCGCTTCTGGTCGTCCACGGTGACCTTGTTGCCCTCCTCGGTCGAGGCGAAGCCGCATTGCGGCGCGATGCCGAGCTGGCCGATATCGGCGAATTTCGAAGCCTCGTCGAATTTGCGCTTCAGATCGTCGAGCTTTTCGAGGTCGCCGGTCTTCGTCGTGATGAAGCCCGGCATAACGCGCTTCCTGCCTTTCGGCAGCAGCCTCAGCGGCGCCAGCCCGCCGGCGCGGTCGCTGTCGTATTCCATGAAATAGAGGTCGATGCCCGTCTGGTTGAAGATGGCGTCGGCGGCCGGGTCGTAGCCGCCCTCGGCGACCCAGGTGGACTGGAAATTGCCGCGGCACATATGCATGGCGACCAGCATGTCGTCGGGTCGGCCGGCGATCGCGTCGTGCATCATCTTCGCGTAGCGGCCGATCAGCCAGTCCGCGTCGAGCCCTTCGGCGGCCTTTTGGGCACGGATCTTAGGATCGCACAGATAGGCGAAATAGATGTCGTCCATCTGCAGGTAGCGGCAGCCGGCGTCGTAGAAGGCCTTCACCGCCTTGGCATAGGTCCTGGTGATGTCGGCGAAGAGCGCCTCGATATCCTGGTATTCCTCCGGGTGGATGTCGGCCTTTGCCGTACGGAAATGGCAGACGCTCGGCCCTGGGATGGAGATTTTCGGCACGAGCCCGGTAACCGACTTCAAATAGCGGAAATGGCCGAGCATGGGGTGGTCTTCCGGGAAGTCAAGCTTTTCCGTGATCGTCGGGAAGATCGGCCTGAGCTTGACGCCGTGGAAGGCGACGCCCTCTTCCGGATCTCGTTCGACCAGTTCCAGCCCCGTCAGCCCGTCCATGAAATCGTAGTGCCAGAAGGAACGGCGGTATTCGCCGTCGGTGACCGCCATCAGACCGGCATTCTCCTGCATCTTGACGGCGCCGCGTATGGCCTCGTCCTCGACCGCGGCCAGTTCCTCCCTGTCGATGGTCTTGTCCTCGAAAAAGGCCTTGCGCGCCGCTTTCACGGAAGCCGGGCGAAGCAGGCTGCCGACATGGTCGGCGCGAAAAGGAGGTGTGGGCATCATCTTCTCCTTCAGATGTGCCGGCGCCCGGGGCGCCGGAAAGTAAGGCCCTTCGTATGGGCGCGGTGGATGCCGCGCAAGCCGCGATCGCGCTTCGGCGGCTTTATGCGGCAAGCGGCGGCGTCTATAGTCGCCTGATCCGCCATGGAGAAGCCGATGAAGCGCTCGACCGTCAACCAGATCATCCGCGAGGCCGACGCCTTCATCCGCTCCTTCGGCTATGTGATGCCGCCCTTCGCCTACTGGTCGCCGGCCGAGATGAGATCACGCCGCGAAACGATCGACGGCATCGTCGGCGGCCGCCTCGGTTGGGACATCACCGACTACGGGCGCGGCGATTTTGGCGGCATGGGCCTGTTCCTCTTCACCGTCCGCAACGGGCGGGCGGGCGACCTCGCGAGAGGGCGCGGCATGCTCTATGCGGAGAAGATCATGATCTCGCGGCGCGACCAGCTTTCGCCCATGCACCGCCACGACATCAAGGCCGAGGACATCATCAATCGCGGCGGCGGCACGTTGGCGCTCAAGCTCTATATGTCCGCGCCGGGCGGCTCGATCGACAAGGCGGCCGGGGTTTCGGTGCCGACCGACGGCGTCGCGCGCCGCCTTGAGCCAGGCGGTATTCTTCGCCTCGGTCCGGGCGAGAGCGTCACGCTTCTGCCCGGCGTCTGGCATGCCTTCTGGGCCGAGGAGCAGGACGTGCTGATCGGCGAGGTCTCGACCGTCAACGACGATCTGACCGACAATGTCTTCGCCGAGCCGGTCAGCCGCTTCTCCGAGATCGAGGAGGACGAGGAGCCGCTTCATCTGCTCGTCTCCGACTATGAAAAATGGCTCGCCTGAAATAGCCATGTTCAGGGGCTTTCGCGAGGAGGAAAGGATGTCCGAAGTCGCCAGCATCGCCGCCGCCCTTTTCCGCCATGTGCCGCACGGCAAGCGCGTGCTCGTCGCCATCGCCGGGGCGCCGGGTTCCGGCAAGTCGACGCTTGCCGCGGCGCTCGCCGATGCGCTTGCCGCCGGCGGCCATAGCGCCGCGACAGTACCCATGGACGGCTTCCACTATGACGACGCCGTGCTCGGCCGTCTCGGCCTCGCCTCGCGCAAGGGCGCGCCGGAAACCTTCGATTTCGCCGGTTTCGAGAGCCTGCTTGCAAGGCTGAAGCGCGGCGACGCCGATGTCGCCGTCCCGCTCTTCGACCGCTCGATGGAGCTTTCCCGCACCGCCGCGGCGATTGTGCCGGAGGGCACGCGCTTCGTTCTCGTCGAAGGCAACTACCTCCTGCTCGACGAGGCGCCGTGGTCGACGCTGCGGCCGCTTTTCGATTTCGCCCTCTTCCTCGACGTGCCGCGGGACGAGCTCGAGCGCCGGCTTCTGCAGCGCTGGGTCGATCACGGCCGCGCCGACGGCCCGGCCTGGGTCGCCTCCAACGACATGCCCAATGTCGACCGCGTGCTCGCGAAGCGCCTGCCGGCCAGTCTGGTGGTGCATTCCGAAGTGCGGGACGCGGCATGAGGATAGGGTTCGTCGGACTCGGCAATCTCGGCTCGATGCTTGCCGGCTCGCTTGGGCGGAACGGCTTCGACCTTGCGGTCCGCGACCTGGACGAGACGCGGGCGCGCCCGCTGGTCGAGCAGGGCGCGCTCTGGGCGGACAGCCCTCGGGCCCTCGCCGCGCGGTGCGACGTCGTGATCACCTGCCTTCCCTCGCCGGCCGCCTCGGCGGAAGTCATGGAGGCCTCCGACGGTATCCTCGCCGGCCTTCGTCCCGGAACGGTGTGGCTGGAGATGTCCACGACCGACGCGGCCGAAGTGACCCGGCTCGCCGGCCGTGTCGCCGAAGCGGGCGCCGCCGCCGCGGATTGTCCGGTGACCGGCGGCGTGCATCGTGCCGCTACCGGCAACATTTCCATTTTCTTCGGCGGCGACCGAAATGTCTTCGAACGGGTGCTGCCGCTCCTGCGGGCGATGGGCCGGCACATCCTGCACACCGGTCCGCTCGGTTCGGCCTCGACGCTGAAGGTCATGACCAACTATCTCGCCACCGCCAACCTGCTGACGCTCTGCGAGGCGCTGGTCACGATGAAGGCGGCGGGCATGGACCTTGCCACCACCTATGAGGCGATCCGGATCTCGTCCGGCAATTCCTTCGTCCACGAGACCGAGAGCCAGGTGATCCTCAACGGTTCGCGCGACATCCATTTCTCGATGGATCTGGTGCTCAAGGATATCGGCCTCTTCCAGTCGATCGCCGAGCGTCACGGCGTGCCGCTCGAGATATCGCCGCTGATGATCGACATCTTCCGCGACGGCCAGCGCCGCTACGGAGAGCGCGCGAATTCGGACGACATCGTCCGCAGGCTCGAGGAGGCAACCGGGCTTTCGGTGACCGCGCAAGGCTTCCCCGCCGACATTATGGACGAGGAACCGGAGGGCCCCGGTCATGAGGTGGTGCCGCCGGGCAGCGGCACGGGTTCCGCTCAATCGCGGTAGGTCGAGCCTTCCTCGTCGAGGATGAGCTTCAGTTCGCCGAGATGCCTTGCCGCCTGCGGTACGGGATAATTGTCGATCTCGATGCCGACCTTTTCGGCCACCGCGTCGGGCAGCACGCGCAGCGGCCTGCCCGTCCACAGCGCCTTGATGTAGGTCTCGCAGGCCCGCTCGAAATAATAGAGCCGGTCGAATGTGTCGGCGACCGTCTCGCCGATGACAAGCACGCCGTGATTGCCCATCACCATCACCTTGACCTTGGGATCGGAGAGCAGCGTGGCGCAGCGTTCGCCTTCTTCCTCGAAGGCGAGCCCGCCATAGTCCGTGTCGACCACATGGCGCTTGAAGAACATCGCCGAGTTCTGGTCGATCGGGGGCAGCGTCGAATCCGCCAGCGACGCCAGCACAGTGGCATGCACCGAATGCACGTGCATGACGCAGCGCGCGTGGCCGCAACGGCGGTGGATCGCCCCGTGCAGGCCCCAGGCTGTCGGATCGGGCGCGTCCGGCCGCTCCATCGTCTTCGGGTCGTTGGCGTCGATCAGCAGCAGGTCGCTGGCGCGGATGCGCGAGAAATGCATCTGGTTGGGGTTCATGAGGAAGCGCGTGCCGTCCTCGTCGACCGCGAGCGAGAAATGGTTGGCCACGGCCTCGTGCATGTTGAGCCGCGCCGTCCAGCGAAAGGCGGCCGCGAGATTGACCCGCTCCTCGTAATAGGGCAGGTTGGAACGGCGCTCGGCGGCGAGATGCGCGATGCTCATGGCGATCCTCCTTCGGTCCCCGGCAGATTGCCGCTTTCGCGGCATCGCTTCAACCGCAAAGCTCATTCCCTGCATGTCAGGATCGGCGGTGCGTCGGGGCCTTTCGTCTCGTCGTAGAGGGAGGCATCGGTCCCTTTCGACCACCAGATATACTGGCCGGAAGCATAACGCGCGCCGGAGCCCGACATGACAAGGGCGAAGATGCGCTTCCTGCCCTCGACCGGAACGATGGCGAGGTAGTCCGGATCGACATTGAGATAGTCGACGGCCATTTCTTTGCCCGCGCAATGATAGTGGGCGGTCGTGCGCATGTTGGAGCTACCGTTCTCGACGGTTACTGAAATGTGCGGAGCGCCGCCGGCCAGCGCTGCCGTAGCTGTTGCCAGGAAGAACGCGGCGCCGGCGCAGCCGGACAGATAGTGCTTCTTCATTTCAATAGCCTCCTTTCGTCCAACGTCTGCATGAAACCGGGCGCTCGTCCAGTAATGTGCCGTTACGTTTGGTGAAAATACTGCCCCACTGCGCATTTCAGACATCATATGACCATGGAATGACCCGATCGCGGTCGGGCTGCCATCACATTGCGCCGTTGATCTGTGCGCTTCGCCCTTTGGGCGATTCTGTAAACGATTCTGGCCATGATGGAGAGGCAGAACCATGTTGAAGACCCTATTCCTTGCATCCGCGATGACGTTGACGCTTTCCGTCGCAGCCGGTGCGCAGCAGCAGCCCGCTCCTGCCAGCCCGGCGCCCGCCCAGCCGGCGCCGAGCGCCACCGCGCCGAAGATCAGCGCGGTCAATGTCGTCGATGTGGACCAGTTGCCGCCCGAGACGAAGACCGAGGTCGATCAATTCGTCGCCAAGCAGGGCGATGACGGGCTGAAAAAGCTCCGCCAGTCGGTCGATTCCACGCCTGAAGCGAAATCGGCGCTGGAGCAGAAGGGCATGACCTCGCAGGAGGTCGTCGCCGCGAGCCTCGGCAATGACGGCACGCTGACGCTCATCACCAAGAGGAAGCCGGGCTGACCCGGCTGACCCGATAGATCGGCGGCGGCGGGCGGCGACAGCCTCAGTTGACGACCGCCTGTGCCGCGCTGCTCGCCACCGGCCAGACTTCCAGCGCGCCGCGCACGATCATGTCGAGCGAGACGTACAGGATAACCGCCAGCCCGAGATAGGCGATCCATCGGTAGCGGTGGAGCAGCCGCGCGATGAAGGAGGCGGCGAGACCCATCAGTGCGATCGAGAGAATGAGGCCCGCCGCCAGCACGAGCGGGTGGTCTCGTGCCGCGCCGGCCACGGCGAGCACATTGTCGAGCGACATGGAAAGATCGGCGACCACGATCTGCCATACGGCCTGGCCGAACGTCTTGCGCTTTATGCCCTTGGCTAGGGCCTCGGCTTCTTCCGTCGCTTCCGCGTCGGGATCGCCGGGCGCCTGGCTGAGGTCGCGCCACAGCTTCCAGCACACCCACAGAAGGATGATGCCGCCGGCGAGCAGCAATCCGAGAATCTTGAGGAATTCCGTGGCCAGAACGGCGAAGATGATGCGCAGCACCGTCGCCGACAGGATGCCGATGAGGATGACCTTGCCGCGGTTTGCCTTGGGCAGGCCGGCGGCGGCCAGTCCTATGACCACGGCGTTGTCGCCCGCCAGCACCAGATCGATCGCGATGACTTGGAAGAAGGCCGTGATCGCTTCCGGTGTGATGAGGTGCATGCCGCCGTTTTTCTCCGGGTGTTCCCGGGCCCCCTCGTTTTTATGGACCGGTATGCAGCGGAAGCTGCATCGGAACCCCCGGTTCGGTCCACATGGGCCGTTCCTCCATGAGGATCCCGGAGCGGCGGCGGCCGGATTGTCCGGCCATTTGCGATAAAAAAGCCGCCGGCGGCGCAAAACCCCTCACGCACCGCCTTCGCGATCCTGCCATCGCATTTAGGAAGCCATGCATTCGAACGCAAGGACGTGCGGCGACGCCGTTTTGCGCCTTGCCGCGGAGGGCGGGCCCGTGCCCGGCTGCCGGCGTCGATGATCGGGATGGAGGCGAAGGCGCTTACCGCTGGGCGGCGGTCCAGCCGGCATGGACGGGATAGCCCTCGGCCGCGAGCAGCGAGACCGTCTCGTGGAGCGGCAGGCCGACCACGTTGCTGTAGGAGCCGACGATCTTGACGACGAGGCTGCCGGCCAGGCCCTGTATGGCATAGGCGCCGGCCTTGCCGCGCCATTCGCCGGAGGCGATGTAGAAGTCGATCTCCTCGCGCGACAGGCGCTTGAAGCGCACCCGCGTCTCGACCAGCCGCTGGCGGGCCTTGCCGGACGGCGCCACCAGGCAGATGCCGGTGAAGACCCGGTGCGAGCGGCCGGAGAGCAGCCCGAGGCAGTTCGTGGCCTCCTCGGCGAGTTCCGCCTTGGGCAGCACCCGGCGGCCGACCGCGACGACAGTATCGGCCGCCAGCACGAAAACGCCCTTGCCGCCGGCCTCCCTGGCGAGCGCGGCCGCCGCGCGTTCCGCCTTGGTTCGTGACAGCCGCTTGGCGAGGGATCGCGGATGCTCGCCGCGCGCCGGCGTCTCGTCGATGCCGGTCGGCATGACGCGGTCCGGCTCGATGCCGGCCTGCTGCAGGAGTTCGATCCGCCGCGGCGATCCGGAGGCGAGCACCAGGACGGGTTTCCGGGATGCGCTCATGACGATCCTGTCGGCGGACTGTGCCGCGAAAGGCGGCTACTTGAAGCGGTAGGTGATCCGGCCCTTGGTCAGGTCATAGGGCGTCATCTCGACCAGGACCTTGTCGCCGGTCAGCACGCGGATGCGGTTCTTGCGCATGCGGCCGGCGGTGTGGGCTATGATTTCATGCTCGTTTTCAAGCTTCACGCGGAACATCGCATTGGGCAGCAGCTCGGTGACCACGCCCGGAAATTCGAGGACTTCTTCCTTCGGCATTCGAAACCTTTGGTTGGATTGCAAATCCGGCGGCAGGTCGGATTTGGCGCGGAACCTATATGATCGGAAGGCTTTTGTGAACAAACTTATTCCCTGGGCGGGGCCGGGGCGGCGGCCCCGAAACGCTCGACGATGCGCCTCGCCAACCGGTCGCGAACATCGCGGTAGGCGGCGAGAATCTGCTCGCGCGTGCCGGTCACCGTCGTCGGGTCGGCGCTCGGCCAGTATTCGACGTCGACCGCCATCGAGCGCGTCATCTCGAGCGCCCTGTGGTGGGCTTCGGGCGCGAGCGTGACGATCAGGTCGAAATAGTCGTCCTCCAATTCGTCCAGCGAGCGCGGATGGCGGCTGCCCAGCGACAGGCCGATCTCGGCGAGCACCGCATCGACGAACGGGTCGCGCTCGCCGGTCCGGACACCCGCCGAAGCGACGAAGGTCGAAGCGGGGAGGACGCCCTTCGCCAGCAATTCCGCCATCGGGGAACGGATGGCGTTCTGTCCGCACAGGAAGAGGATCGAGCCCGGCAGGCCCGCGGCGGCGGAATTCACGGCGGCGACTGGGGGAGCGACGGGCGCCAAGTTCAGCCGCGCCAATGCAATACGCAGACCAGCGTGAACAGCCGCCGCGCCGTATGGAAATCCACCTCGATCTTGCCGGCGAGCCGCTCGCGCAAGGTCTGCGAGCCTTCGTTGTGCATGCCGCGCCGCCCCATGTCGATCGCCTCGATCTGGCTTGGCGTCGATGTGCGGATCGCGGCGTAGTAGCTCTCACAGATCAGGAAATAGTCCTTCACGATGCGCCGCAACGGCGTCAGCGAGAGGATGTGGGTGACGACGGGCTCGCCGTTCTCGCGCGAGACGGCGAAGACCAGCTTGGAATCCGCCAGGGACAGTTTCAGCTTGTAAGGTCCCTCGCCATCGTCGGCGACCGGGCGGAAGCTGTTCTCCTCGACCAGATCGAAGATGGCGACGGCCCGCTCGTGCTCGACATCGGGGGTGGAGCGTCCGATCGACGCGTCGAGCTCCACATCTGTCAGTCGGTCGTTGGCGGACGGCCTCTCGGACATGGCGGCACCGGCCTATCCGTCGTTCAGCCGGATCGCGACCGAGCGCGCGTGCGCCCCGAGCCCTTCCGCTTCCGCAAGCGTGATGGCCGCGGGCGCGAGCCGGCGCAACTGCTCCGGGCCGAGCTTCAGGATCGAGGTGCGCTTGACGAAATCGAGCACCGACAGGCCCGAGGAGAAGCGCGCCGAGCGTGCCGTCGGCAGCACGTGGTTGGAGCCTCCGACATAGTCGCCGATCACTTCCGGCGTGTGGCGGCCGATGAAGACGGCGCCGGCATTGCGGATCCTCGCCAGGAAGGGCTCCGGATCGGCGATCGCGAGCTCCAGGTGCTCGGCGGCGATGCGGTCGACCAGCGGCACGGCATCGTCGAGGCTTTCCATGACGATGATGGCGCCGAAATCGCGCCAGCTCGCCGCCGCCGTTTCCCAGCGCGGCAGGCGTTGAAGCTGGCGCTCGACGCAACCGGCCACCGCCTTGCCGAAACCGGCATCGTCGCAGATCAGGATCGATTGCGCGGCGGCGTCGTGCTCGGCCTGTGCCAGGAGGTCGGCGGCGATCCAGTCGGGATCGTTCCCGGCGTCGGCGACGACCAGCACTTCCGACGGGCCCGCGATCATGTCGATGCCGACCGCGCCGAAGACCTGGCGCTTGGCGGCCGCCACATAGGCGTTGCCGGGGCCGACGATCTTGGCGACCGGCGCCACCGATTGCGTCCCGTAGGCGAGGGCCGCGATCGCCTGCGCGCCGCCCATCCGGTAGATTTCCGAAACGCCGGCGATGCGCGCCGCGACCAGCACCAGCGGATTGAGCGCGCCGTCAGGAGCCGGCACCGCCATGGCGAGCCTCTCGACGCCGGCGACGCGTGCCGGCACGGCGTTCATCAGGACGGAACTCGGGTAGCTCGCCGTGCCGCCCGGGACATAGAGCCCGACCGACTGGATCGCCGTCCAGCGCGAGCCGAGCTCGACGCCGATCGGGTCCGTGTAGCGGTCGTCCTTCGGCTTCTGCCGCTCGTGATGGGCGCGGATGCGCTCATGCGCAAGTTTCAGCGCCTCGACCGTCGCCGGATCGGCCGAGGCGACGGCCGCGTCGATTTCCTCCTCTTCGATGCGGAGCGGCGTGCGGGCCGGATCGAGCCGGTCGAATTTCTTCGAATAGTCGAACAGCGCCGCGTCGCCCTCGCCGCGCACGCGGCGGATGATCTCGCGGACCGCGGCGTCGACGTCCTCCGACACCTCGCGCTTGGCGGCGAGAAGGACGGCAAACTCGGCTTTGAAGTCCGGGTTTTTGTGAAGGAGGGTGCGTGCCATGCGCTTTGCCGGTCAGACGCCGTGGAAGGGGCGGGACGAAGTTGCCCAGGCCGGCCCGAGATCGGCCAGCCGCGCCTCGATGAGTTCGACCTCCAGCCGGATCGCCGCATCGCCGGCGAAGACGAGTTCGATCGTTCCGGCCGGCGCTTCGCCCGGGACGAAGCGGATGGCGAGCAGCGACAGCACGTCCTTGATGTTCTGGCGGTCGATGCCGGTGCTCCTCACCGACAGCACGTGCTCGAAATGCAGCACGCTGCGCCGCCTCTCGTACTGGCGGCGGAAGAAGCGGCGCTTGCCGTCGCGCACGAAGCGGTTCATCGGCACCAGGAACCATTTCCGCGCCGGGCTGTAGTCGATGTCGCCGATCTGCATCAGCGCATCCTGCACATAGGCGGAGATGACCTTCAGATCGTCTTCGTCGAGGGCGGCTAGCTTCAGCTGGTCCATGGATTCCGCCGGGTCGGTCCGTTCAACATCCGCGCGGAGAACCGCGCCGGTGCTAGCCTGTTGTTATGCGGAACGGAGAGGCCGCGCAACAGCCTTGCCGATGCCGGCTGTCGGCCTAGCCGGAAATGCGCTCGATCGTGGCGCCGCAGCCGGAAAGCTTCTCCTCCAGCCGCTCGAAGCCGCGGTCGAGGTGATAAACCCGGTTGACCGTCGTCTCGCCCTCGGCGGCGAGCCCGGCGATGACGAGCGACACGGAGGCGCGCAGGTCGGTCGCCATTACCTGGGCGCCTTTCAGCCTCGACACGCCCTCCACGATCGCCGTCTGGCCCGAAAGGCCGATATGGGCGCCGAGCCGGGCCAGTTCCTGCACATGCATGAACCGGTTCTCGAAGATGGTCTCCGTGATGCGCGACTTGCCCTTGGCCATGGTCATCAGCGCCATGAACTGCGCCTGCAGATCGGTCGGGAAGCCGGGGAAGGGGGCCGTGGAAACATCGACCGGCTGGATGCCGGCGCCGTTCCGCCTGACCCGGACGCCGGAGTTGAGCGGCACGATCTCCGCGCCGGTCTGCTGAAGCGTGTCGAGCGCGGTCTGCAGGAACTCCGGCTGCGCCCCTTCCAGGAGCACGTCGCCGCCGGCCATGGCGACCGCCATAGCGTAGGTGCCGGTCTCGATGCGGTCGGGGATGATGCGGTGGCGCGCGCCGGAAAGGGACGACACGCCCTCGATGGTGATCGTCGGCGTTCCGGCGCCCTCGATGCGGGCGCCCATCTTGTTCAGGCATTCGGCGAGGTTGACGATCTCGGGCTCGCAGGCGGCATTCTCGATCAGTGTCTCGCCCCTGGCGAGCGAAGCCGCCATCAGCATGACATGGGTGGCGCCGACCGAGACCTTGGGAAAGACATAGCGCGTGCCGACCAGCCCTTTCGGCGCGCGCGCGACGATATAGCCGCCATCGATGTCCATTTGGGCGCCTAGCGCCGCAAGACCGTCGATGAAGAGATCGACCGGCCGCGTGCCGATCGAACAACCGCCCGGCAGCGACACGCGCGCCTCGCCCATGCGCGCGAGAAGCGGTCCGATGACCCAGAAGCTCGCGCGCATCCTCGAGACAAGCTCGTAGGGGGCCGTCGTGTCGACGATCTGCCGCGCCGTAAAGTGGATGGTGCGCGAATAGCCGCCGTTCTGGTGCTCTCGCCTGCCGTTCACCGAATAATCGACACCGTGATTGCCGAGGATGCGGATCAACTGCTCGACATCGGCGAGATGCGGCACGTTCTCCAGCGTCAGCGTGTCGTCGGTGAGGAGCGAGGCGATCATCAGCGGCAGCGCCGCGTTCTTGGCGCCGGAGATGGGAATGGTCCCGTTGAGCTCCTGGCCGCCGACGATCCTGATGCGATCCATGAGAGATTCCGTGATGGCCCTGGGACGGGCGTTGCGGGAAGGCGAGCGTCTATACGATCGCCGCGGGCTGTTCAAGGAAGACGGTAGGCGAATCCCCTTCGGCCTTATCCTAACCGATTCCGTCCTTTTTGTGCATCGGGGCCTTGTCCACGGCCGCGGCGATCCCTTCCGGCCTGCGATCGGCCTCGCCGGCGCGGCGCGAGCGCGCCTGCGCCTTGCGCCGCTGCAGGTTCGCGCGCAATTCTGCCGCCAGTCGCGCCTTGCGGTCGGCATCCTTGCCCGGGCCCTTTTTGTTTTTCGTCACGATCCACCCTTCCGCGTGACGCTCAGAAGGTCTTGGCCCCGTTGATGGGCAGCCGCACGCCGTAGAGGGACGTGGTGCCGCATATATAGAGATAGTTGCGCTTGTCGCCGCCGAAGCAGACATTCGCGACCACTTCCGGCACGCGGATCTTGCCGATCAGCGTCCCGTCCGGATGGTAGCAATGGACGCCGTCCTTGGCGCTGGTCCAGATGCGTCCCTCCGTGTCGAGGCGGAAGCCGTCGAAGAGGCCGGCCGTGCATTCGGCGAAGACCTCGCCGCCGCTGAGCTTGCCGTTCTCGCCGACATGGAAGCGCCGGATATGGTGCGGTCCGTTCTCCTTGTGGGTGGCGCCCGTGTCGACGATGTAGAGCAGGCTTTCGTCGGTCGAGAAGGCAAGCCCGTTCGGCTTGACGAAATCGTCAGCCACCTTGGCGACCTCGCCGCTTTTCGGATCGACGCGATAGACGTGGCTGCCGTCCTGCTCGGATTCGGATTTGTGGCCCTCATAGTCCGAATCGATGCCGTAGGTCGGGTCGGTGAACCAGATGCTGCCGTCGGACTTCACCACCACGTCGTTCGGGCTGTTCAGCCGCTTGCCGTTGTAGCGGTCCGCGATGGTCGTGACGGCGCCGTCGAATTCCGTGCGGGAGACGCGGCGCGCGCCGTGCTCGCAGGAGACCAGCCGTCCCATTCGGTCGACAGTATTGCCGTTCGAATAGTTGGAGGGTTGCCGGAAGACCGAGACCGTTCCGCCGCATTCGTCGTAGCGCAGCATGCGGTTGTTCGGGTTGTCCGACCAGATCAGGTAGCGCCCGGCCGGAAAATAGGCTGGACCCTCGGCCCACCGGCAGCCGGTGAAGAGCACGTCCAGATGCGCGGTCGGGATGAAGAGCCTGTTGAAGCGCTTGTCGATGATCTCAAAAGGACTGTCCGGCAATTGTTCCTCCCCGGCAATATGATTTCGCTCAGCGGCTCGCCGGCGCTCGCCCGTAGAGCAGAAGCATGACGACGATGACGATGCCGTAGATGACCTGGCGGCCCGCCTCGGGAATTTGCATCACCGAGAGGATGGACTGCAAGAGCGTGATGAGGATGACGCCGGCGACGGTGCCGAGATAGGAGCCGCGCCCGCCGAGGATGGACGTGCCGCCAAGCACCACCGCGGCGATCGCCGGCAGCAGATAGACATCGCCCATCGATTGCGCCGCCTTGGACGAATAGCCGGCGAGCAGCACGCCGCCCAGCGCGGAAAGGCCGCCCGAGACCGCGAAGGCCAGGACGAGGATCCGGCGCGTGTCGATGCCGGAGAGGTATGCGGCGCGCTCGCTGTTGCCTATGCCATAGACGGCGCGCCCGAAAGTGGTGCGCGACAGGAAGAAGACCGCGCCGGCGCCGACGACGATCCAGACGAGCACGGCGTTGGGGACGCTGGGGATGAGGAAGCCGGTGGCGATGTAGCGCATGGCTTCCGTCGCCTCGTCCTGCGGTGAGAAGCCGCCCGTATAGACGACCATCAGTCCTTGCGCGACGGCGTTGGTGGCGAGGGTGATGATCATCGCGGGAATGCGCAGATAGGCCACTCCGATGCCGTTGACGATGCCGATCGCCATGCCGCACAGGATGCCGAAGGGAATGGCGAGCGCCACGCCGGTGGGGCCATAGGCCGCCGCCGCACAGGACATCATCGCGCCGGTCGTGATCGCCCAGGGCGCCGACAGGTCGATCTGGCCGAGCAGGATGACCAGCATTGCGCCGGTCGCGATCACACCGAGGAAGGAGGCGACCTTCAGCTGCAGCAGGAGATATTCGAGGTGCAGGAAGTTCGAGGAATAGAGGCTTCCGACCAGAAGCAGCAGCACGATGCAGCCGAAGGCCGTGGCGACGGCGGGATCGATGCGCTTCCAGATGCCGTTTCGGCCGCGCCCGGAGGAAATGTCGCTCATGCGAACCAGTCCAGTTTGTTGCGCACCCTGAGCAGCCCGAAGGCTCCGAGGCTGACGGCGATCAGGAGCACGACGCCCTGGAAGAGGGGCTGCCACAGCGGGTCGAGGTCGAAGACGAAGAGAAGGTCGCCGATCGCGCGGAAAGTGAGCGCGCCGAACACCGCGCCGATGGCGCTGCCCGTGCCGCCATAGAGCGAAACGCCGCCGAGGACGACGGCGGCGATGGAAAACAGCGTATAGGCGTTGCCGCTCGCGAGAGCTGCCTCGCCAGTATAGGTGAAGAAGGTGAGAAACAGCCCGCCGATCCCGGCAAGCAGGCCGGCCAGCGTATAGGTGAGGAACTTGGCCCGGCGGATCGGCATCGCCGACATGTAGGCGGCCGCTTCCGATGAGCCGGTCGCATAGGCCGTCCGGCCCATGACCGAGCGGCTGAACGGAACCCAGACGACGAGGATGACCACCAGGAGCACGATCAGGCTCACCGGGATCACTCCCCAGATCTTGCCGGTCAGGAAATCGGCGAGATCCTCGTTGACACCGCCGCCGGGGAAGGGCCGCAGCAGGAGCGCTATGCCGAAATAGATGGCGCCGGTGGCGATGGTCGTCACGATCGGCTGCAGACGCCCGTAGATCACGATCAGCCCGTTCGCCGCCCCGCACGCCAGCCCCGCGAGCAGGACGCCGACAATGCCGAGCGCGGTTTCCAGCGGCGTGCCGACCACGATCCACGAGGCCAGGCAGTTGGTCAGGATGAAGATCATCCCGACGGAGAGGTCGATGCCGGCGGTGATGACGACCAGCGCCTGGGCCATGGCCACGAAGGCGAGCAGCACGCCCTTGTTGGCGGCCGTCTGCACGACATTGGCGGTGAACCCGGCGGGATGGTTGGAAACGTAGATGGCGAACATCACGATGAAGGTGACGAAGGCCAGGAGCGTGCCGCGTTGTTCGGCGAGCCAGTATTTCCAGTCCTTCATGCCCCCACCGCCTCGGCCATGGAATCCTCCTCGACGTTCAGCGCGCTCGCGATCAGCGCGTGCTCGGTGATCCCGTCGCCCGCGAGTTCGCGGCGGATGCCGCCATCATACATGACGAGAACGCGGTCGCAGCAGCCGATCAGCTCGTCATAGTCGGTGGAATAGAAGATGATCGCCGCGCCGTCGGCGGCGAGCTTGCGCAGGAGCTGGTAGATCTCCTGCTTGGTGCCGACATCGATGCCGCGCGTCGGATCGTTGAGCAGGATGATGCGCGGCCGGTTCATCAGCCATTTGGCGATGACGATCTTCTGCTGGTTGCCGCCCGACAGCGCGCCGGCCGGGATGTCGGTGCCGGCGGTCTTGATGGCGAGCAGGCGGATCATCTCGTCGATACGGCTTCTCTCAGCCGCGCGATCGATCACGCCGGCGCGCGCCACGCGGTCGAGCGCCGCGAAGGAGAGGTTGTCGCGCACGCTCATCGGCAGGAGCAGCCCCTCGGTCTTGCGGTCTTCCGGGATGAGCGCCATGCCGATCTCGTCGCCCTTGGCCTGGCGGGGGCCGCGGATCCGGACCGGCTTGCCCTCGATGAGCACCTCGCCGCCGACGCCGCGCAGGACCCCGAACAGGGCCAGCAGCAGGTCGCGCTGGCCTTGGCCGTCCAGCCCGCCGAGGCCGACAACCTCGCCGGCGCGCACGGAAAACGAGATGTCCTTCAGCTGGTCCGCCCAGGACAGGCGCCGGCATTCTATGACCGGCGGATTGTCCGATGCAGCGACCGGCGCCTTTGGGGGAAAGACGTTGGTATATTCGCGCCCGATCATCAGTTCGACGACTTCATTGTCGGACTTCGTTCCGGCTTCGTAGGTGGCGACGTTGCTGCCGTTGCGGAACACGGTGCAGACATCTGCAAGCTCGGCGATCTCGTGCATGCGGTGCGAGATGTAGAGGAGCGCCAGCCCCTCCTCGCGCAGCCGCTTCAGGACTGCGAATATCTTCGAGACATCGGCGGCGGTGAGCGCCGAGGTCGCCTCGTCGAGGATAAGGATCCGCGGCTTGCGGGCAAGCGCCTTGGCGATCTCGACCATCTGCCGCCGCGACAGCGGGAGGTCCCTTACCAGCGCCAGCGGATGGATGTCGGCTGCGCCGGCGCGCGCCAGCGCCTCCTCGGCAATGGCGCGCTGCTTCTTGCGGTCGATCATGCCGAAGCGCTTCGGCGGATTGGAGATGACGATATTGTCGGCGACGGAAAGGTGCGGGACGAGCGACAGTTCCTGGAAGATGCAGGCGATGCCGGCATCGTTCGCCGCCGCCGGCGAGGCGAAGGATACTTCCTTGCCGTCGAGCGTCATGCGGCCTTCGTCCGGCGCGACGACGCCGGACATGATCTTGATGAGCGTCGATTTCCCGGCTCCGTTCTCGCCGAGAATGCCATGGATCTGGCCCGCATGGACGGTCAGCTCGGCGTGGTCGAGCGCCCGCACGCCGCCATAGCGCTTCGACACGCCCTCCATCCGGAAAAGCGGATTTGCCCCGTGCATTCAATCCTCCCGACACGCGTCGGCGCCGTGGAAGATACCACGGCGCCGCGTCGGCTGCGTTCGGTTTATTGATTTTCCTTCGTCTGGCTCATGATCTCCTGGGCGGTGAAATTGATGCCGCAGGTCGGGAAGGAATTGCCGACGAAGAAATTGTCGGACTGCTTGGGGAAGTAATCCTGCCCCGCCTTCATGTCCGGGGTGGAGGCGACGGCCAGCGGCAGCTTGATTTCCTGCGGGACGACCTTCCCCTCGAGCGCGGCGATCGCCGTCTTGATCGCCACCGCTACCTGGGCGGGGCCCGAACCGGCCGACGTGCATTTCAGGCCCTGATCGGCATATTTGGCGCAGAACTTGCGGAAGCCGTTCTCGGTCTCGCCGCCAAACGGCACCATCGGATGCTTGGCGTCGAGCATCGCCTGGACGATGCCTGTGTCGCCGCCCTGCCCGGTGATTCCGTCGAAGGGGCCGTTGGTGGCGATGGCGTCGGCCGTCACCTTCTGCGCCACGCCGTCATCCCATTTGCCCATCACCTCGGTCACCTTCCACTTCTTGCCGGAGGCGTCGAGGATTTTGTGGATGCCGGCGTGGCGGTCGGTGTCGACCGAAGTGCCGGCGACGCCGCGCACTTCGAGGATCTTGCCGCCGTTCGGCACCTTGTCGACCAGCCACTTGCCCCACAATTCGCCGAGGCCTTCCTGGTCGACGTTGACGTTGATGGCGTCCTTTGTGTCGAGGATGTTGTCGAAGGCGACGAGCACGACGCCGGCTTCCTTGGCGCGCTTGATGACGCGGCCGAAGGCGGTCGGGTTCTGCGCGTCGGTGACGATGGCGTCATAACCGGAATCGATGAAATTGTTGATCGCCGAGATCTGGGCGGGGACGTCCTCGCCCGTGGAGACGACCTTGAACTCCTTGAGCTGGGCCTTGACATCGGGCTGCGCGGCGTAGGCCTTCGCGGTCTGGATCATCTGGATGCGCCAGGTATTGGCGATATAGCCGTTCGCCAGCGCGATCCGGAACGGGCCCTTCTTGGCCGGATACTGGAAGAATTTGGTATCGCCCGACCATGGCGCGAAGCAGCCCGGCTCGGCGGCCGGACCCGACACGATCTTGGGTTCCGCGAATGCCGTCGAACACATGAGCGACACCGCGGCGGCGGCGAGCAGGCCGCCAAAAACTCTCTTCATGATTCATTCCTCCCAATTCGATTCTCTGGATGATGCGATTTCAGGCAAGTCGCGATCCGGACGGCGTATCTTCGACTGCTCTTGTCGACAGGCGAGCAAGGCACAGGACTGGCCCGGTTCGCCCGAACACGGCGTGGATCGCGATCTCCTCCCGGCTTAACGCAAGGGAACGGTAGCGCTACCAACGAATGTTGTAAAGCGTACCTCCGGCGACCGGTGCTCGCCGGTTCGTCGTGCGGCTTCAGCGCTTCGTGCTTTCGCGGACGATGAGTTCGAAGCCGAGGTCGACGATCGCTTCGGCCGGCCTGTGGCCGGCGATCGCGGCGAGCGCCATCGCGATGGAGCGCCGGCCGATCTCGTAGCGATGCGTGCGCAGGCTGGTCACGGAGGGGCAGGCTACCTCCATCATCTCGAGGTCGTTGAAGCCGGCGATGCCGATGTCGGACGGCACGGCGCGGCCCTGGCGATGGCATTCGAAAAGCGCGCCGAGCGCCATGTCGTCATTGTTGCAGAACGCGGCATCGAGCGCCGGGGCGCGGGCGATCGCCTCGCGGAACAGCTCGCTGCCCATCGATACGCTCGACGGGCGGATCGTGGTGGTCACCAGCCGCTCGTCAAAAAGCCCGGCCTCCTCCATGGCGGCGCGATAGCCGGCCAGCCTGCGCTGCGAACGCGGATCCATGCGCGCGCCGATGAAGGCGATCCTGCGATAGCCCGCCTCGATCAGGTGCCTTGTGGCGGCTTTGCCGCCCTCGTGGTGCGAAAAGCCGATCATCATGTCGACCGGCTCGGGACCGATCTCCATGATCTGGACGACCGGGCAGTTCGCCCGTTCGAGCAGCGACCGTGCGACGGGGCTCTGGTCGATGCCGGAGACGATCAGGGCGGACGGGCGCTGGCTCAGGAAGATGCGGAGCAGGTCCTCTTCGGCATTGCACGCGTAATGCGTGTTACCGATCTGCACCTGCAGATGGCTCTGGTCGAGCCCGTCATAGATGCCGCGCACCACCTCGGCGAAGACATTGTTGGTCAGCGAGGGGACGAGCACGCCGATCACGTCGGCGCGGGCGGAAGCCAGCGCCCTGGCGTTGCGGTCGGGGACGTAGCCGAGTTCCTCGACGACGGCCATGATTTGGCGCCGCAGTTCCAGCGAGACGCGATCGGGCTCGCGTAGCGCGCGCGAGACCGTGATCGCGCCGACGCCCGCCTTGAGCGCGACATCCGCGATGGTCGGCCGGCCGCCGCCGCGCCGTGACCTGGCTTTCACGCCCGTCGTCATCCGCGCCGGCAGCCCGCCGTCGCGACAGTTTCCGCCGTGCCGTTCCGCCTGATCCCCTTCATGCCTCCCTCGCCATTCGTTCCCTGCAAGCCTGACGCGACGCCAGCCGGCCGCGGCACCCCATAAGAATGCCTTATGCGCACGAAGGCAACCGCGGTCGGCCGGAGCCTCGGCGGAATGCCGCATCGTCCCGGCTTCGCGCGGCACGAACGGCGTTGACACGCCGGCGGGGCGGCGTCCACTCTGTTGCGCGAAGGAGACCCCGCGGCCGTCAACGGCCCGCCCGGCCAAGCGGGATGGGCAGACCTGACTGGGCAGGGGCGCTGGAGGATTTTACGCCATGGCGAAGATATCCGCCGCCCTCGTCGAGCGCTTGCTTGCCATTTCGCGCGCGCTTGCCGGGCATATCGATCCAGGCAAGGCGTTCCGGGCGACCGCGGCCGAAATCGGGACGATCATCCCGCACGACCATATGGACGTCGCCATCCTGCTGCATGACGGCCGCCAGCACGTCTGCTACGAAGCCGGCTTCCACACGAGCTGGAGCACGCTTGCCCGCAATCCGCTGCCGGTCGATGTCAGTCCCGTCCGCTCGGTATTGCGCGGAGAGGTCCCCTACCTCCTGACCGAAGACGCCCTGGAGGACCCTCGCTTCCATTTCGACGGCGCGCTCGACGAGCCGATCTATTCGGCCGGGTTGCGCAGCCGCATCATCGTGCCGCTGAGGGCGCGCGGCAACATCGTCGGCGCGCTCAACATCAGTCGGCAGATGCGCGATTGCTACACGGTCCGAGATCTGCAGGTCGCCCAGCACTGCGCGGACTTCATCGCGCCCTACATCTATGCGCTCATCCAGAGCGAGGAGGCGCGGCGCGCGATGCTGGCGGAAAGCGAGGCCAGGAACCGCAAGGAGCTGCTGCGCGTCGGTGCCGCGCGGCTGACCGAAGGTATGGAGCGCGAGCGACGCCGCATCGCGATGGACCTGCACGATCAGACGCTCGCCGACCTCTCGCGCATCGTCCGGCAGGTCACGGCCCTCCACCGCCAAGGCGTGGCACGCGCCGCGCAGCTCGCCGAACTCGAGAACGAGATCGTCAACTGCCTGACCGAGCTACGCCACATCGTGGACGACATGCGGCCGGGCGTGCTCGAACTGTTCGGCCTGCGCGACGCCATCGAGGCGCACCTCAACCGGAGCGTCAGCCGCGCCTCGCCGCCGATCGCCGTCCATATGAGGGACCAGAGCGACGGCGTGGTCGACATGCTGCCCGAACGCATCCGCACCGCGCTCTACCGGATCGTCCAGGAGGCGATCAACAATGCCGTGCGGCACGCCGAGCCGGGCCGCATAGACGTGTCGCTCCTGGCGGCGGGGCCCCTCCTGCGCATCACGGTCGCCGATGACGGGTCCGGCTACAGGGCGGCCGAGCCGGACGAGAGCGGCGGCATCGGCCACATGCACACGCGCGCCGCGCTCATCGGCGCCAATCTGCGCGTCGAGCCGGGGATGGAGAGCGGCACGCGCGTTTCGATCGAGATCACGCTCGAAGGGGTTGCCGCGGCTGCGTCCACCACGCCCGAACCCGGTCTTGCGGAGCACGCCTGATGCTTGTCATGGTGGCCGAGGACGACGGATTGCATCGGGCTTTCGCCCGTTCGACGATCGAGCATATCTGGCCCGGCGAGGTGGAGGTGATCGAGGCGAGCGACGGCGACGAGGCGATCGAGATCGCCGCGATGCGCGAGCCGCCCTTCGTCGTCCTGGACCTGCAGCTTCCAAAGGCGACGGGGATAGACGTCGCGCGCGCCATCTGGAGCCGGCGCGCGGAGACCCATATCCTGTTCTGGTCCAATTTCGCCGACGAATCCTATGTGCGCGGCGTGGCGCGGATCGTCCCGCCCGGCTCGGTCTACGGCTACGTGCTCAAATCGGCGTCGGAGGAGGGGATGCGCTCGGCGCTGCGCGGCGTCTTCAGCGAAGGCCATTGCATCATCGACCGCGAGGTGCGCGGCATCCAGCACCGGGTGCAGGACCGGCTGGAAGGCATTACCGATTCCGAATATGAGAGCCTCATCGATGTCGCGCTGGGATTGACCGACAAGGCGATCGCCATGCGCCGGGGCCTTTCGACGCGCGGCGCCCAGGCCCGCATCCGGCACCTCTACGAAAAGCTCGGCATCGCCACGCCGGAGGAGGGAGCGGACGGCGCTTCCGTCTTCAACTCGCGCACCCGCGCCATCTATCTGGCGCTGGCAAGGGGCCTCATCAACGTCGATGCCCTGCGGCGGGAACAACGCCGGCTCGATGCCTGGCTGCGCGGCGGTTCCGGTTCCTCCGGCGACCACTGAGCGCCGGGCCGCGCGGCCGGAATGTGCAAAAGCACAGTCGAAGGTGCGCTTAGCTGCGTATCGGGCCGCTCCGTTCCCGGCCTAGTCTCTCCGCAACAAGAATATGTCGGGGAGGATCGGGCATGCCTTTCGTGAACATACGGATTCTCAAGGGCCATTCGCAGCAGCGCAAGAACGAGATCGCGCGCCGCGTCACCGAGGCCGTCAGCGAGGTCGCCGAGCTGCCCAAGGAAGCGATCTGGGTGGTCTTCGAGGACGTGACGGCGCCCGACTGGTATGTCGGCGGCAAGACGGTAGAGAAGCCGGCGAGTTGAACGCGATGTCGCAAAGGAACGGCGACGCGGATTTCGCCGATATCGTCGGCGAGGTCGCCCTGGAGACGGTCGGAAGCGGCTACGGCTTCGTCGAGGGGCCGATCTGGCATCCCTACGAGAAATGGCTGATCTTCAGCGACATGCCGGGAAACCGCATGCGCCGGCTGACCGCCGACGGCAGGATCGAGATTTTCCGCGAGCCGAGCAACAAGGCCAACGGCAACACGCTCGACCGCCGGGGCCGCATCCTCACCTGCGAGCACGCGACCAGCCGGGTGACGCGGACGGAGGCGGACGGCAGGATCGTCGTGCTCGCCACGCACTATGACGGCAAGGAGCTGAACAGCCCGAACGATATCGTGGTCGCCGCCGACGGCGCGATCTATTTCACCGATCCCACCTATGGGCGCATGGAGTTCTACGGCGTCCTGCGCGAGCAGGAACTGTCCTTCCAGGGCGTCTACAGGATCGATGTGAATGGCGCCCTGACCCTCCTCGCGGACGATTTCGCCCAGCCGAACGGGCTCTGCTTCTCGCTCGACGCATCGCGGCTCTTCGTCAACGACACCGAGCGCCAGCACATCCGCGTCTTCAACGTCGCGTCGGACGGCAAGCTGACCGGCGGCGCGGTCTGGGCCGAGACCAGGGGGAAGGGGCGGGGCGCGCCCGACGGCATGAAGATCGACAGCCGCGGCAACCTCTATTGCTGCGGTCCGGGCGGCATCCACGTGTTCAATCCGTCGTCGGATTTCCTGGGCGTCATACCTATGCCCGAACATACTGCCAATTTCACCTTCGGCGACGACGATCTGCGGAGCCTCTACATCACCGCGTCGACATCGCTTTACCGGCAGCGCGTGCGCGTGCCGGGCCTGAGACTGTTCTGAGCCGGCTCGTCCGGCCTGGAAGCGCTGCGCCGGCACCGGACCGGCGGCATGCGGTGCGCGAGCACCGGGAGAGCGGCACACCGATCGCTGATGGTGGCCGAAACATCAACGGGAGGAAATGCAGATGAAGAAGATATTCGCCTTGAGTGCACTCGCAGTCCTGCTGGCGTCGGGCACCGCGCTCGCCGACACGAGCGGCAAGAAGATCGCCTTCTCCAACAACTACGCCGGCAATTCCTGGCGCCAGTCGATGCTGAAGAGCTATGACGCGGTGGCGAAGAAGGCCGTCGCGGACAAGGTGGTCGCCGCCGCCGACGTCTTCACGACGGCCGACAAGGAAGTGCCCACCCAGGCGGCGCAGGTGCAGAACCTCATCCTCCAGGGCTATGACGCGATCGTCATCAATTCCGCCTCGCCGGACGCGCTGAACGGCGCCATCAAGCAGGCCTGCGACGCCGGCATCGTGGTCGTCTCCTTCGACGGCATCGTCACCGAGCCCTGTGCCTATCGGGTGGTCGTCGACTACGAGAAGATGGGCAAGGAAGAGGTCGAGCAGATGGCCAAGTTCCAGCCCAAGGGCGGCAATCTGCTGGAGATCCGCGGCCTCGCCGGCACCTCCATCGACGACGCGATCCACAAGGGGATCACGGAAGCCGTCGCGGCGCATCCCGAATTCAAGATCGTCGGTTCCGTGACCGGGGACTGGGACCAGACGACGGCTCAGAAGGCGGTCGCGACCATCCTGCCTTCGCTGCCTCCGATCGTCGGCATCGTCGACCAGGGCGGCGACGGCTACGGAGCGGCGCAGGCTTTCGCCGCCGCCGGCAAGCCGCGTCCGACCATCATCATGGGCAACCGCCAGGACGAATTGCAGTGGTGGAAGGAGCAGAAGGAAAAGGACGGCTACCAGACCTGGTCGGGCTCGATCGCTCCCGGCGTCTCGACCCTCGCCTTCTGGGTGGCACAGCTCGTGCTCGACGGCCACAAGGACATCCCGCACGACCTGATCGTGCCGTACCTGTCCTTCACCCAGGATAATTTCGAGGCGGCCCTGCCCGACATCCCGAAGGGCGGCGTCGCCTCGCACGAATATACGCAGGCGGACGCTCTCGCGGCCATCAAGGACAACATGAAGTAAGGACGGCGCGCGTTGCGGTCGGCATCCTCCGTCGGTTATCGTGAATGATGGCTGAAACGCGCGCGGCATTCGTGAAACTGGACGGCGTCGAAAAGCATTTCGGCGCCGTCCGGGCGCTCGACGGGGTGGATCTCGAAATTCGCGCTGGCGAATGCGTCGGCCTTGTCGGGCACAACGGCGCGGGCAAATCCACCCTCATGAACATCCTGACCGGCACGCTGGAGCCGGGCAGCGGGACGATATCGATAAACGGCGCGGCTGAAGGCAGATACTCCGTGAGCCGCGCGCTCAAGCTCGGCATACGCTGCGTGTTCCAGGAACTGTCGCTGTGCCCCAACCTCTCCGTGGCGGAAAACACGCGCATCAACCACCCCTCGCTTCGCGGCCCGGGATGGCGGCGCAGGGCCGCGGCGCTGATCGCGCAGAAAATGGACGAGATCTTCCCCGGCCACGGCATCGATGCTTCCGATATCGTCGGCGACCTCTCCATCGGCCGGCGCCAGATGGTCGAGGTGGCGCGGGCCTTCACCGTGACGGACGATCCGCTGAACCTCGTCGTCCTCGACGAGCCGACCTCGTCGCTCGACGCGCACACGGCCGGGCAATTGCTCGACTTCGTGCGACGCTTCGTCGGCGCTGGCAAGAGCTGCATCCTCATCTCGCACCTGCTGGGCGAAGTGCTCGGCAATGCCGACCGCATCATCGTCATGCGCGACGGCAAGGTGGTGGCGGCGAACGATGCCGCCGCCTTCGACCGGGACAGCCTGGTGGCGACGATGGGCGGTGCGGCGGCGGCGAGGATACCGGCCGGAAGCAACGGCCGGAAGGGCGAAATCGGTCCGGTCCGCGTAAAGGCCAGGCCGGCCCGGCAGACGAACGACATGGAACTCGTCGCCCGCTCCGGCGAGATCATCGGGCTGGCAGGCCTTGCCGGCAACGGCCAGACGGATCTCCTGCTCGCCATCTTCGACGCCGCCGGCGGAAAGCGGTCCGGGATGGAGGTGACGGCCCCGGTCGCGCTCGTCGCCGGCGACCGCCAGTCGGACGGCATCTTCCCGCAATGGTCGATCGCGCAGAACATCGGCATCCGCTCCATCGAACGGATGCTGAGCGGCATGCTGATCTCGCCGCGGCGCGAGGCGGAACTCGCCGCCCACTGGCAGCAGAAGATCAAGATCCGCACGCCAAACATGAACAACAACATCCTCTCGCTTTCGGGCGGGAACCAGCAGAAGGCGCTGTTCGCGCGTGCGCTCGGCTCGGACGCGAAGATCATCCTCATGGACGACCCGATGCGCGGCGTCGACATCGGCACCAAGCTCGACGTCTATGACCTCATCCGCGAGGAGGCCCAGAACGGCCGCACCTTCCTCTGGTACACGACCGAGACGGAAGAGCTGGAGAATTGCAACCGCGTCTATGTCTTCCATAGCGGCCGCATCGTCGCCAATCTCAGCCGGGACGAGCTCACGGAGGAAAAGGTGATCCAGTCCTCCTTCGGCGAGGTCGCCTAGATGGCGGCGCTCCTGCCTGCAGGCGCGCCAAGCCGCTCCGGGCGCGAGACGGCGCGCCGGACACGGCTTCTGCGCGCGCTCCTGCCGGCGCTGTCGCTGGCGATCGTGCTCGGCGCGATCGCCTGGCTCAATCCGCGCGCCATCAGCTATTTCGGCTTCAGCCTGATGCTGAACCTTGCGATCCCGATCGCGCTGGCGACCATCTCGCAGATGTTCGTCATCGCCGGCAACGAGCTCGACCTCTCCATCGGCACCTTCGTCGGCTTCGTCGGCTGCGTCACGGCGACGTGGCTGCACGACGCGCCCCTGCTCGGCGCCGCCGTCCTCCTCGGCTCCATAGCGGTCTATGCGCTGCTCGGCGCGCTCATCCATCTGCGCAACCTGCCGTCGATCGTCGTCACGCTCGGTATGAGCTTCGTATGGCAGGGGCTAGCCATCCTCATCCTGCCCAAGCCCGGCGGCAAGGCGCCGGACTGGCTGCTGGCCGTCACCGGCTTCAAGCCGCCTTTCGTGCCTTTCCCCATCGTCGCCGCCCTCGTCATCGCGGCCATCGTGCATTTCGGATTGATGCGGACGTCCTACGGCGCGGTGCTGCGCGGTTCGGGCGGCAACCCCGCGGCGATAGCGCGGGCCGGCTGGTCGCTGCTCAGGACCAAGATGGTCCTGTTCGGGCTCGCCGGCCTTTTCGGCGTGCTCTCGGGCATGACGCTCATCGGCATCACGACGTCCGCCGACGCCAATATCGGCAACGGCTACACGCTCCTCGCGATCGCCGGCGTCATCCTCGGCGGAGGTGAGTTCATGGGCGGCCGCGTCTCGCCCGTGGGCGCGGTGATCGGCGCGCTGACGCTGGCGCTCGCCGCGTCGCCGCTTCTGACCTTCATGCGCATCCCGCCCGACTGGCAGGTCGCCGCCAACGGTGCCATCCTCATCGTCGTGCTGGCCGCGCGCGTCCTGATCAGCCGCAGGGAGGCCTGAGCGATGGTGCAGGTCAAGGCGCTGCTCGCCAAGCCATGGATATGGTCGTTCGTCGGCGCGTTCCTGGTGTGGATCGCGGCGGTGGCGTTCACCCGCGGCCATGGCGGCGGCGGCATGATCATCGCGGCGCTGTCGCTCGCCGTGTTCATGGTGATCGTCGGCATCGGCCAGATGTTCGTCATCACGCTCGGTCCCGGCAATGTCGACCTGTCGCTGCCGGCCAATATCGGGCTGGCGAGCGCGGTGGCGATGAAGGTCATGGACGGCAACGACAGCATGGTCGCCATCGGGCTTCTGGCCGCGCTCGCCTGCGGCTTCGCCATAGGCGCAGCCAACTATCTCCTGATCTGGGCGCTTCGCATCCCGCCGATCATCGCGACGCTGTCGGCGGCCTTCATCATCCAGTCGATCGACATCAGCTACGGGCGCGGGCTGCAGATCAAGCCGCCGCCGGGCTTCGCCGATTTCGCCAATCTCCGCTATTTCGGCATTCCGGTGCTAGCCATGCTGGCGGTCCTGCTGGCGATCGCCGCCGGGATCGTGCTCAACCGGACGGTCTATGGTCGGTCGGTGCTGGCCATCGGCCAGAACCTGCGCGCCGCCAGGCTCGCCGGGGTGAAGGTCCAGCGCACCAGCTTCCTCACCTATGCGCTGGCCGGCACGCTGGGCGGGATCGACGGCGCATTGCTCGCCGCCTATTTCCGCGGCGCCAATGTCGATATCGGCAACGAGTACCTGCTGGCGTCGATCGCCGTCGTCGTTATCGGCGGCACGTCGGTCGCCGGCGGCAAGGCCAACGTCCCCGGCGTGTGGGGCGCGGCGCTTTTCCTGGTCCTGCTGCTGACCATGCTCAACACTTTCGGCGTCAGTGTCGGCATCCGTCTCGTGCTCACGGGACTGATCATCGTCGGCGTCATCACCGCGGCGGGCGGCCCCAAGGCGGAGCGGTAGAGCAATCCGTCAATAGGTCGTGCGCCGTTCCTCGCTCGGCGGCCGGCCGAACTGCAGCCGGTAGCTCTGCGCGAAATAGGAATGCGAGGTGAAGCCGGTGGCGATCGCCACGTCGAGGATCGGCAGATTCGTCTGGCGCAGCAATTCGCGCGCCCGCTCCAGCCTGAGCCGCATGTAGTAGCGGCCGGGCGTCATGTTGAGATGGCGCAGGAACAGTCGCTCCACCTGGCGCACCGACAGACCCGCCGCCTTGGCGAGCTGCACCGCCGAGAAGGGCTCGTCGAGATTGTCCGCCATCAGCTCGACGATCTTGCGCAATTTCTCCGACTTGCCGGTCAGGTCGCGTTCCGGCCCGACGCGCTGGCGGTCGCCGGCCGAGCGGATGCGCTCGTGCTGGAACTGGTTGGCGACCTCGTTGGCGAGGTTGGCGCCGAAATCGCCGCGCACGATCTCCAGCATCAGGTCGATCGAGGTCGTGCCGCCGGCGCAGGTGTAGCGCTTGCGGTCGATCTCGAAGACGTTGCCGGTGCACTCGATTTCCGGGAACCGCTCCTTGAAGCCGGCGCGGTTCTCCCAATGGATGGTGCAGCGATGGCCCTCGAGCTGGCCCGCCTCGGCCAACAGGTAGGAGCCGACCGAAAGCGCTCCAAGCGCGGCGCCGCGCCGGCCGAGGCTCCTGAGCGCGCCGAGGACTTTTGACTTGCCGGGAAACTCGGTGGTCAGCCCGACGCAGACGAACAGGATGTCGACCGGCGGCACGTCGCCGATCGAATAGTCGATCTTGATGGGCAGCCCGTTGGAAGCCATCACCGCGTCGCCGTCGGCGGAGACGGTCGTCCAGCTATAGAAGTCGCGGCCGAGCTGCCGGTTCGCCGAGCGCACCGTGTCGATCGCGGCGGCAAGCGAGAACATCGAGAATTTGTCGACCAGCAGGAAGGCGAACTGGCGACCGGGCTGGCTCTGATCAGGCATGAATGGCGCTTCTACAACAGGCGCCGGTCGGGAGACAGGGGTGCGTCCTTCGAGGCCCGCCTCGCGGGCACCTCGGGATGGAGACCGTCGGCGCCAACGATCCTTGTCCCGAGATGCGATCCTGCCTGTATCGCGACTGTCCGGTTGGGACAAGCGCTCCGGCCTGGTCGCGATAGAGGCGAGGGGAGCCTGAAGGGACGCACGACTGCCGCTTTCCTCAAAACTCCGGCACCTCCGTCCCCGCCGCGCGGCAGGCTGACGTGAGCGTGTTGGCCATCAGCATGGCGATGGTCATCGGCCCGACGCCGCCGGGGACCGGCGTGATGGCGCCCGCGGCCTTCTCGGCTTCGGCATAGGCGACGTCGCCGACGAGCCGCGTCTTGCCCTCGCCCCGCTCGGGCGCGGGAATGCGGTTGATCCCGACATCGATGACGGTCGCGCCGGGCTTGACCCAGTCGCCCCTGATCATCTCGGGGCGGCCGACGGCGGCCACCAGGATGTCGGCGTTTCGCGCCACGGAAGGAAGGTCCTTGGTGCGGCTGTGGGCTATGGTCACGGTGCAGTTCGCCGCAAGCAGGAGGTTGGCCATCGGCTTGCCGACGATATTGGAGCGGCCGACCACGACGGCGTTGAGGCCGGAAAGATCCTTGCCGCGCACCCGCTCGATCAGCAGCATCGATCCCGCCGGCGTGCAGGGCACGAAGGCCGTGCCGAGTTCGCCCGTCCCGAGCTTGCCGACATTGACGAAGCTGAAACCGTCGACATCCTTCTCCGGCGCGATGAGCTGGATGATGCGCCCGGCGTCAATCTGCTTCGGCAAGGGCAATTGCACGAGGATGCCATGGATCTTCGGGTCGGCATTCAGTTCCTCGACCAGCCGCACGAGCTCCGCTTCGCCGGCGTCGGCCGGCAATTCATGATGCGCGGAGAGGAAGCCGCACTCCTTCGCCATGCGCGATTTCGATGCGACATAGACTTGGCTGGCGGGGTCTTCGCCGACGATGACCACGGCAAGGCCGGGCTGCACGCCTTTTTCCTTCAGGAGGCGCGCCGCCTCCTTCTTTACGGAGGCAATGACCTCCCCGGCGACCTCCTTGCCGTCGATGCGCTCTGCCATGGAATGCCTCCCCGATGCGATTTCGTGCCGTCCTCATCTTTCATGAAAAGCGGCTTGGCAATCCCGTCTTTGCGCCGCTTTCTGCAATAAAGCCGAAATCGCCTTCTCCAGGAAGGAAGCCCGGCAAAGCCGTTCGTGACGGCGTGGTCGAAGGAAGCCGGGGTGCCTATTCCCGCCGGGAAGGCTTGCCGCGGCCCGCCGCACGCACCAGGATCTCGGTACGGAATTCGCTCAGGCGGAACCGCACTTCATCGAGCGCCGAACGGCGCGGCGTCGCGTTTGGCTCTGCCGTTTTCGTGGAAGTTTTCACTTCTCCGGCGCGTCCGTCGGGCAGGCCCTCCACGAATTGCCGGCGCAGCCGCGCCACCAGACCCTTGGCGGTCTCCGAGGTCTCGGCTGCGGGTGAAAGCTCCGTCTTCGGCGCACTTCCGGCTGGAACGTCTTCGGCCCCAACCTCTTCGGTCGGAGCGTCTTCGACCTTCGATTCTTCGACAGCGGCCGGTTCCTCGGCGGCAACGCTCTCGACGCTTGCCTCGGCTTTCGTGGCCGTGTCTTCTTCCGGTAGTGGAGCCTGCGGGCGCTCGGCCGGCGGTTCCGGCGTACGTGCGAGCGCCGCCAGCATCGGATTGAGCGCCGGCGCCCGCCGTGCCGGTTTCCGGGGCGCGAGCGAAAGCAACGATCCGCCGCGCGGAGTGCTGTCCCCGTCCGTTCCCGATACCGTCATCCGCTGCTGCCCTCCACCGGCGCGCCGCGCACATTGCCAGGCAGCGAAGCTAAACCGCTGTGGGTAACAAAGGGTTAAGGAATTGCGATCGGTACGCGCGACCGCGATCGAACGGGCGATGAACGCCACGCCAGCTTCCACTATCGGCCCGCATGCGCTACCACCCGGCCATCGCAAAGGCGTTCGGAGATCGAGATGGACGGGAAGCTCATTCTGGTGGGCTGCGGCAATATGGGCTTCGCCATGCTTTCGGGCTGGCTCAAGGCCGGCAAGCTCAAGCCGGATGAGGTGCTGGTCGTCGAGCCCAATGAGGCGCTGCGCCGCCGCGTCTCCGACCTCAAGGTCGAGGCCGTACCGGACGCGGCCGATCTGCCGCAGGCGCTTCAGCCCGACCTGGTGATGTTCGCGGTCAAGCCACAGGTCATCCGCGCCGTCGTTCCTGCCTATCGCCGCTTCGCCGCGTCGGGTGCGACCTTCCTCTCGATCGCGGCCGGTGCGCGCATCGCGCTGTTCGAGGAGCTTCTCAGCGCGGACGCTCCAATCGTGCGCTGCATGCCGAACACGCCGGCTGCCATTGGCAAGGGCATGATGGTACTGGTGTCGAACGGCAAGGTGGGGCCGGAAATGGACGCCTTCATCGAAAGCCTGATGTCGACCAGCGGCCGTGTCGCCCGCATTGAATCGGAAGATCTGATGGACGCGGTGACGGCGGTATCCGGTTCCGGCCCGGCCTATATCTTCCATTTCATCGAATGTCTTTCCGCGGCGGCCGAGAAGGCCGGCCTGCCGGCGGAAACCGCAAGACTGCTCGCCATGCAGACGGTCTATGGCGCGGCCTCGCTCGCGGCGGAAAGCGGCGAGGAGCCGGGCCGGCTGCGCGAACAGGTCACCAGCCCGAACGGCACCACGGCGGCGGCGCTCGCCGTACTGATGGGCGAGAACCGCCTCCGCGACCTTGTGACGGAAGCGGTCGAGGCGGCCAGGAAACGCTCGATCGAACTCGCCGGATGACGCAAACGGCCGGCCTCTTCAGGACCGGCCGTTCATCTAGAGCCTTTCATGGTTAGCTGGAAGCAGTTCTGTTTCTCCGATGGCGAGGC